>Ga0209777_10000615_pt1 | contig 57280 bp, 49 predicted proteins | sample FrelakmetHBP12HB_FD_187147 | JGI IMG/M metagenome (GOLD analysis project Ga0209777, IMG submission 187147) | Freshwater lake sediment microbial communities from the University of Notre Dame, USA, for methane emissions studies -HBP12 HB (SPAdes)... | ecosystem: Environmental > Aquatic >...
GACCGGCGCGTCCCTGCCGGTCTACGAGGGGCCGGGGGACGGCGACGGAGAGGGCGACGGATTGGCCCAAGCGTTGAGGATGCCGACCAGCTGGGCATCGATGGCTGGCCCGAGGCTGGTCGAGAAGGTGGCGGTCAGGTGGTGCTCGTCGCGCCACACGATCATGTTGTTTAGCACGACCGGGCAGTTGCCGCTTGTGCCGGGGCAGATGTACGGCGTCAGGTCGATCAGACCGGCGCCTGTCGCCTTGGCGGCCGCCTGTTCACGGAGACCCATGCCGGACCCGAAACCCCGGGTGCGCGTGTACGAGCACTTTCGATAGTCAGAGAGGAACGCCGAGAGGCAGTCCGGGACCTTCTCGGCCGTCGGGAGCGGCGGATCCTGGATGATCACGACCCGGGTGCTGGCCGGGATCTTCTGGATCATCCTGATAAGAGCGTTGGCCTCGATGGTCACGGTTTCCTCGTGCGTGTCGTTCGTGAAGATCCATCGGCTCATGGAGATGATGACGAGGTCCACCGGGCTCGACTGAAGCCGGCTGATGACGGCGTCGTTCCAGGTCTCGCAGGTGGGATACGACACCATCGGCGGCCCGAACCACATCAGGTCGGGGAGGTCCAGGAACGAGCAGTTGATCTTGAGGAGGGGGATCAGCTTCCATCCGTGAGCCTTGGCGACGGCGTTCACGCCCGGGAAGAGGGCCGAGCCGTGCGAGTCTCCGACCAGCGCGACTGTGTACTTGCCGCTGGGGTTGCCGTATACGCATTTGCTCGATACCGGCAGGTAGATGGTCTCGTGCCACCCCAGGCAGTTGTCGTGCCAAGCCTGTTCGTAGTCCGTTGCCGCCTTGCCGAGCGAAGGGCGGATGGCGCTCGTGATCGCATACGAGGTCGGCGGCGGCTGGCTCGGGGCGAAGGTCAGCGCCGGGGTCATCCCCGGAACCGGACTGGTCGTCTCGTCGGGCAGTGTCACCGCCGGAGCGACGGACGCGAGCGTCGGCGTCGGAGAGGCCGTGGCGGCTTCAGTCGCGATCTCCGCGGCGGTCGGGGTGACCGTTGGATCGGGGCCGCCCAGGGCCGCCAGCGCGGATTGGGCATTGAAGTCGAGACCCGTCCCGACCAGGGCGATGGCCAGCATGGCCGCCACGCCGACGGCGACGATCCGGCTCGGCCGCGGCAGCGGGATCACGCCACGCCTGAACGGCTCCTCGACGAAGAACCAGCTCACGGTCGCGACCGGGATCGAGAGGGCCGCCAGGGCGATGGCCTGCTCAGGCGAGAGGCTGTCCAGCGGACCGACGAGATACAGGCCGCCGAGGATGAGGATGGGCCAGTGCCAGAGGTAGAGCGAGTAGCTGATCTTGCCCAGGAACCGAATGGGCAGGAGCCGCAGGAGAACGCCGGGGCCATTCGACTCAGCGCCGGAGGCGATGAGCAGGACGCCGGCGACGCTCGGGACCAGCGCGGCCATGCCGGGATATGGCGTGGCGGTGTTGTCGATCGCGACCGCGGCAGTGATCAGCCCGGCCAGGGCGGCCCAGCCGGAGAAGGCCAGGAGCGACTTGAACAGCCCGCGGATCGCGCCCGGCAGCCGGTCGAGCGACCCCGAGAAGATCGCCAGGAGACCGCCGGCGGCGAGCTGCCACGCCCGCGTCGGGAGCATGTAGAAGGCGGTCGGGGCCGAAGTGTCCGTGATGATCAAGCTGGCCGCGAACGACGCCACCAGGACGACGGTCAGCGCCAGGGTGGCGCCGGCGCGAGGGAACTTCCAGGCCACGACGGCGAGCAGGGCCGGCCAGACGAAGTAGAACTGCTCCTCGACGCCCAGCGACCAGAAGTGCAGGAAGGGCGAGTAGTTGACCGGGTTGAAGTAGTCGGTCGTCATCGCGAAGCGGATGTTCGCGATCGAGAGGGCGGCCGAGGCCCCGTCCTCCATCACCGACGGACGCTGGACCAGGGTGACGAGCCCACTCGCCAGCGGGAGCGTGATCAGCAACGTGACGGCCGCGGCCGGCAGGATGCGGCGGACCCGGCGGGCGTAGAAGCGCGAGAAGCTGATCCTGCCGGTGCGCTCCCGCTCTCGGATGAGCAGCCCGGTGATCAGGAAGCCGGAGACGACGAAGAAGAGGTCGACGCCGATGAAGCCGCCGGTCAGCTGGGTGGAGGCGTGGGAGAGAAGACCCGCGTGAAACAGCACGACGAGCGAGACGGCGACGCCGCGGAGTCCCTCGATATCGGGCCGGAAACCGTCCTTGTCGCCCGAACCGTTCTTCGGTTTCGGATGCGCGACGCCCGACAGCGCCTTTTCCGAATTCGCCATCCCACGTCCTTCCGGTATCGCCTGACGCGGGGTGCGACGGAACGGACCGGCTTGCCGTGACGAACCCCGAAGGGGGTCCGGCCCGTGCCATCTGTCCCGCTCGGGCCGACCATAGGGTAAGCGATGAGGCCGTCCGGCGCGGTTTCGAGCCGGCCCGCGCTGCTCCGGACGGCCCTGTGCGGCGGCGGCGCGCTCGCGTCCCAGAGGCCGTTCCTCGGCCGCGTGCCGACAGCAGGTTGCCCAATTTCTGCCGCGTCAACCCGAATACGGGAAGGGATCCCCCAAAATGTCGGGAGCTCCGCCGACGCCCTCCGAGAACGTATTGATGTCGGCGACGTCCGGATCGAGCCAGAAGACGAGCGAGTGGCTTCCCGCGGTCCTGTCCACGTCGGCGGTCCACGACTGCGTGAGCGTCAGCTTCCAGAGGAACAGGCTCGTGACCGGCTCGATGGTCATTCGGCAGGTCACAGGCAGCGGCTTGCTCAGCTGGGTTAGCTGGAAGGTCGCCCCATTGAAATCCCAGGGGAATTCGGTCACGACTCCCGTTGTGACCTCGCCGGGCGTGGTCGAGAAGCAGGTGAGCCCCGGGAAGGTGGGCATCGGGCCTATCCAGCGTTCCGCGACGGCGTTGGCCTGGGTGGGATCGAGCGGCTTGACCGGGTTGGCGAACCTGACACTGGCCACCATGGCCACGATATTCGCGCGCATCTCGTCGGCGCCCGGACCCGCGAACTCGGCGTGAACCTGCAATCGCGTGTGAGGCTTCTTGGGTTGCACGATGGTCCAGTCGAGCGTCTCTTCCGTCGCCGTCGCGTGGATGACCAGGATGGCGGGCTGACCTCCCACGATGACGTACCGGCCACCCGCCGGAAGCGCCGACGGCTGGGTAGGGTCGATCGGCGGTTCGACGGGCTGGGTCGTGTAATCGCCGACGGTCACGTACAGGGTCCCCGGGAGAAGAGGGCCTTGTCTGCCGCAGTGGCTGTCGGGGCCTGAGGGCTGGGGGGTAGCCGTGAGGCAGTCCGTGGGTGCCGTCCCCGTCCACAGGCCCAGCACCCAGGGCAGGACGTTCACGCGGGACTTCCACGAGCTTGGATAGTCAAACGAGAGCCAGCCAACGGCATAGTGCGTCAGAGGTCCGGAGACGGCACCCGAAGGCTCTTGGGGCGCGGCAGCGTTCGGCTTGACGATGGTCAGGGCGAGCGCGGCGAGCAGCAGCGCAGCCGCGAGGCCGGACAGGGCGGTCAGGATGCGACGCGGTGCGCGACTGGAGCGGACCGGCTCCCGGAGAGTCACGGCCACGACGCGAGCACGCAGATCCGGACTCGGCCGAGCCGATCCGAAAGCGCCGTGCAGGGCGTCCGAGAGATCCTGTTCCAGGTTCATGATTCCTGCCCCAATCGTTCGCGTAGGCGCCCAAGGGCGCGATGGAGCCGCGACTTCGCGGTGCCAAGCGGAATCCCGAGAGCGTGGGCCACGTCCTGCATTTCCAGGTCTGCGAAGTAGCGAAGCGAAAGGATCGCCCGATCCGAGGGGTCGAGGCGGTCGAATGCGGCGAGCAATGCAAGCCGTTCGGCTGGGTGAGGAGACGGCTCTAGCCTGGGGATGTCCAGGGCGAACTCCAGGTCCACTTCCCTGACGAGATGCCGCCTGCGAGCGCGCTCCACCGCGCATCGGACGAGCAGGCGCCGGAACCACGCCGACCACCGGTCCGGATCGCGCAGCGAGTCGATCCGCCGCCACGCTTGAACGAACGCATCCTGGACCGCGTCCTCGGCCTCGGCGGGAGACCTGACGATCGACAAGGCGAGGCGATAGGCCGCGGGCGCTTCCAGATCGACGAGGCGCGCGAAGGCTCCCTCGTCGCCGCCGCGAGCTGCCATCACCGTGCGCGCCGCTACGACCGTCACGCTGCCCTCTCCGCCGCCGAAGCTGATGAGTGGCTCCACTCAATATGAGGGAGGCGGCGGCGGTTTCGTTCCTCGATTTCGGCCGGGCCTAGCGGCCCTGCGCCGCGGCGGCCCGTTCGCGTCCGAGGCGCTGCTCCTCGGCCGCGGGCAGGAGTCGCGCGACCACGGATTGCGCGAGGGTCCACGAGCGCGACGGATCCCGCGGCAGCCGGATGCGGGCCTGGTTCGTGCCGAAGCGGACGACCTCGCGGCCCATCGGAGCCAGGGCGCGGATCGCGGCGGCACGCGACAGCGTTCCGAGACGGACGACCAGCTCGCCCTCCTCCCGCGAGATCGAGGCGATGCCGGCCGTCTCGGCGGCCATGCGCAGCTCCACCACCTCGAGCAGCTTCAGCACCGGCGCCGGCAGCGGCCCGAACCGATCCAGCAGCTCCTGCCGGAAGGCGGCCAGCTCGCCGGCGGTCCGGACCCGCCCGAGGCGGCGGTACAGCTCGAGCTTCTGCGCGGTCTCCGGTACGTAATCGTCGGGCAGATGGGCATCGATCGGCAGGTCGACGGTGGCGCCCGGACGCTCGACCACGGCCGGCCGGCCTTCGAACTCGGCCTTCTGCTCCTCGACCGCCTCGGCCAGCAGGCGGGTGTACAGGTCGAACCCGACGGCGGCGACGTGGCCGTGCTGCTCCGCCCCGAGGATGTTACCGGCGCCGCGGATCTCCAGGTCCGAGAGGGCGATCTGGAACCCGGCGCCGAGCTCCGAGGCGTTGAAGATCGCCTGGAGCCGCTTGCGAGCCACGTCCGAGAGCTTCTCGCGGCGGCGGTAGAGCAGGTAGGCGTAGGCCCGGCGCGACGACCGGCCGACCCGGCCACGGAGCTGGTAGAGCTGGGCCAGGCCGAGGGTGTCGGCCCGGTCGATGATGATCGTGTTCGCGTTCGGGATGTCCAGGCCGGACTCGATGATCGTGGTGCAGACCAGGACTTCGGTCGCGCCGCCGGCGAAGGCAAGCATCACCTTCTCGAGCTGCCCCTCGGGCATCTGGCCGTGGCCGACCGCGATCCGAACTCCCGGCAGGAGCCGGCGCAGCTGCTCGGCCTGGGCCTCGATCGTCTCGACGCGGTTGTGGACGAAGAACACCTGCCCGCCGCGGTCCAGCTCGCGCAGGATGGCGTCGCGGACGAGGCCGGTGGACGCCTCGGCCACGCGCGTCTGGATCGGCAGCCGGTCCTCCGGCGGAGTCTCGATCAGGCTCAGGTCCTTGACGCCGGCCAGTGCCAGGTTGAGCGTCCTTGGGATCGGGGTTGCGGAGAGGGTCAGGACGTCCACCTCGCGGCGCAGCTTCTTGAGCCGCTCCTTCGCCGCCACGCCGAAACGCTGTTCCTCGTCCACGATGACCATGCCCAGGTCGCGGAAGCGCACGTCCTTGCTGAGCAAGCGGTGGGTGCCGATCACCAGGTCGACGCTGCCCTCTGCCAGGCCGTCGATCGTGGTCGCCTGCTCTCGCTCGGGAACGAACCGCGAGAGAAGCCTGACGTTGATCGGGAAGGCGGCGAAGCGCTGGCTGAAGGTGACGTGGTGCTGGGCGGCCAGGACGGTCGTGGGCACCAGCACGGCGACCTGCTTGCCGCCCTGGATCGCCTTGAACGTGCCCCGGAGAGCCACCTCGGTCTTGCCGTAGCCGACGTCGCCGACGACAAGCCGGTCCATGGGCCGGCCGGCCTCCATGTCGAGCTTGACCTCGGCGGTGGCGCGGAGCTGGTCCAGCGTCTCCTCGTACGGGAACGAAGCCTCGAGCTCCTGCTGCCATGGGGTATCCGGCGGGTAGGCGAAGCCGGGAGCGGCGGCCCGCGCGGCGTAGATCTCCAGCAGCTCTTTGGCGAGGTCCGTGACGGCGCGCTTGACGCGCTGCTTGGTCCGCAGCCACTCCGCGCCGCCGAGCTTGCTGAGCACCGGATTCTCCCCGCCCGAGTAGCGGCTGATCCGATTGATCTGCTCCACCGGCAGGAAGATCTTGTCGGTGCCGGCGAAGCTGAGCTCCAGGTAGTCGCGCTCGTCGCCGGAGGTGCCGCGCCGGAGCATCCGCTCGTAGCGGGCGATGCCGTGGTCGACGTGGACGACCAGGTCGCCCGATGTCAGGCGTTCGAGGACGTCCCGGGGAACGACCCGGCGGAGCGCCTTCGGCCGGCGGACGCGGACCGAGCCGAAGAGCTCACGGTCGGTCACGAAGGTCAGCCCGTCCGGGCCGCCGGTGAAACCGCCGTTGAGGCTGCGACCGATCAGGGTGCGCGTGCCCGGAGCCGGAGCCTCGGCCAGGCGATCGACTACGCCGGTCGGCAGGCCCTGCTCGGCCAGGACGTCGGCAAGCCGCGTCGCCTGGTCCAAGGTGAGCACGACCCGATCGCCCTCGCTCGCCCAGCTCATCACCGCCTCGCCCAGGCGCGCGGTTCGGGCCGGCGGCAACGCGGGCTCGCGCCAGCCGAAGAGATCGCCCATCGGAGTGCCGCCGCCGGTCGGCGTCGCGGCCTCGGACTCCCAGGTCAGCTCCAGGGTCCGGCCGCGGAGGAGGCGGGACTTCCAGTCGCGCGGTCCGAGGTAGGCCTCTGGCCAGGCGGCCGGAAGATCGCCGCCGGCGATCAGCTCCGCCCGGCGCTCCTCGGCCTGGCGCCACAGGAAGTCGGCCGCGTCGGCGATGTCGCCGGGTTCGTCCAGGACGAGCAGCGTGTTGAGGGGCAGGTGGTCCAGGCCGGTCGCGGGGCACAGGACGGCGGCCCAGACCTCCGCCGCGTCGCCGGTCTCGAGGGCGCGCGCCGCGGCACCGACGTCGTGCACGTGGCCCGAGTGTGCGCCGAGCTCGCCCGTGCCCGCGTGAACTCCCTCCTCGAACCTGCCCAGGTCGGCCGCGAGCCGGTCCGGTAGCTTCCCGCGGCCCGGCAGGCGGGCGGCTCGCTCGCGGATCGCGGTCACTCCGCCCGGCGGCACGAGGAACTCGCTGGCGGGGAGCAGCACCACTTCATCCACCGGCCGGAGGCTGCGCTGATCCGTCGGGTCGAACGTGCGCATCGAGTCGATCTCGTCGCCGAACAGCTCGATCCGGATCGGCAGCGCCGCGGCCGAGGGGAAGACGTCGATGAGACCGCCGCGCCTCGCGAACTCGCCGCGACCGGCCACCTCGAGAACGGGGTCGTAGCCGAGGGCCATCAGATCGCGAAGGAGGGTGTCCCGATGGAGACGGGCGCCGACGCGCAGGCGGCGCGGCTCGGCCGGCAACTCCTCCGGGTCGAGGGTGTGCTGGAGGAGCGCCTGGACGCTCGCCACCAGGACCCGGGCCCGACCGGAGCGCCATGCCGCGAGGGCCGCGACCCGAGCCGCGGTCTCGTCCCGCACCAGCTCGCTGCGCTCATATGCCAGCGATGAGCGCGGCTCCAGCACCGCCACCGCGTCCGGGTCGCCGAGCCACGCCTGGAGCTCCTCGGCCACGCGGTCGCCGATCTCGGCGTCGCGAGCCACCCAACAGAGCCGCTCCCCGGTGGTGGCGGGGACGGCGTGGGCGCCGCCGGTCGCCGCGTCGCCGGAGGTCAGGGCCGCGGCGAGGAACGTCTTCGCCCCGTGTGGAACGGAGGCAAGGGCCGCGTGCCGGCCACCCGTGGGGAGTGGCGCGCTCTCCGCCCCCAATCTCGCCCGCAGCGCTTCGAACGCGCCGCTGGCGTGGAGGAGCGGCGGCAGGACCCGCAGGTCGGGCAGCTTTCGAGCCGTGGCCCCGGACCCGGAACCGGCCGCCTCCAGGGCGTGGCTCGCCGCCGCCCTGGCCGACTGGGCGGCCTCGTACGCGGCCCGGATCTCGGCGTCGACGTGGCGTTCCTTGCCCCGTTTGCCCCGCCTGATCGGCTGCTCGGCATCGTCGATCTGGAACTCGGCCTCGTCGGAGGCGGCGTCGTCGGGCGCGTCGGGCGGACCCATGCCGTCGGGGCCGAGCGGATCGGCTTCGCCGCTCAGGCCCGCCTCGATCTGGCGACGCAGCGATCGGCCGCCGCGCAGAGTCACTCGCCGCCCTCGGGCGGCTTCGCCTTGCGCCAGCCCGTCTTCGTGCGCCGGATGCCGTCGGCTCCGGGCGGCCCGTCGACCGCGCCGGGCGGCGCCGATCGCTCCTCGTCGGCCGGCCGCAGCTCGAAGGCGTTGAAGTGGTTGGCGGCCTTGTTCGTGCCGTCGCGCGCCCAGGCTTCGACCGCGTCGGCCGCGGCGTCCAGCAGCTCCGAGAGCCGCGCCTTCTCGCCCCGATTGAACTGGCTCAGGACGTGGTCGATGGCATCCCGACCCGGCTCGCCGATCCCGACGCGCAGCCGGCTGAACTGCTCGTTGCCCAGCTCGTCGATGATCGAGCGCAGGCCGTTGTGCCCGCCGGCGCTGCCGCCCTCCCGGAACCGCAGCTTGCCGAAAGGCAGGGCAAAGTCGTCACAGACCACCAGCATCTCGACCAGCGGCGCCCGCTCGCGGGCCAGCACCTTGCGCACCGCCAGCCCCGATTCGTTCATGAAGGTCAGCGGCTTGACCAGCGTGAGGTCCAGGCCAGCGTAGCGACCCTGTGCGATCGCCGACGCGTCGCGGGTCCGGCCGCGGCCGGTCCAGCCGGCACGGTCGGCCAACCGGTCGAGGACCATCCAACCGATGTTGTGGCGCGTCTTCTCGTACTGCGCGCCCGGGTTCCCCAGGCCGACGACGATCTTCACCGCAGCTCCCGCGAGGCTCGCCGCGCTCCCGCGCGACACGCAAAACTAGCCCTGATCCACGTTTGGAGGGCCTGCGCGGATGGTATCAGGAGCGGGTCCCGGGGCCGTGGCGTGGAGTTCCCAGGGGGCAGCCGTTGGGGCTTCCACTGGCGCGTGCGCCACCAGTCGCCCACGATCCCGACCCGGAGGATCCGCCAGTGCAAGCGGCTGCGTCGGGGTCCACCTCACGCGGAGGTGCTGCAAGTAACCTTTGCGCGGGGTGCCTTCATGACCAGTCGACAACCGGCGAAGAAATGGAGCGGAGCCGATCTCGTCGGCCTCGTGATCTGGGGGATCGTGCTCGTCGCCGCGGCTGTTCAGTGGAATCAGTGGCTGTGGGATCAAGCGCCTCTTTCGCCCGATAGCTCAGATTGGGGCCCTCTACTCACCGTCGTAGCAGTTCCATTCGGGGGAGTGTCTGTCCTCGGCGCACTTGCCGGTGGACTCATCCGTAGAGACGGTCGATGGGTAGAACTCCTCCTGTTAGTTGCGGTCGGAGCGGCTTGCCTTTTCTTTGCGTTTGATGCGCAGTGGGCCGGCGAGTTGCGAACCTGCGATCCGTCCAAAGATCCCGGGTGCGACATCACGGGCGGCTTCGGAGCTGGTGTCGGCGCTGCCATCTGCTCGGTGCCAATGCTCGCGGGCGCCGTGGTCGGGCGAGCCGTTGCTATCGCGGGCAGCTCCGCAGCCATGCGATTCAAGAACGCCCACGGTAAGCCCTCGACCCACCGTGGGATGAACTAAACACTGGCGCGTGCCGCGGTCGTCGCCCACGACTCCGGTCGGGTGCCAGTCTGACGCGGGAGTGTCGGGAGGCCAGTTGCCTATTCACACGGGTGGGAGAATCTCCGCTGTACGAGGGGCCTGGACGCGCGGCCCACACCCCGGCCGCCGGGACCGCTCCGAGCCACTGGCGAGACCGACCCGTCGAGTGCGTCCCCGGGGAGGATTCGAATGGGCGCGCTCAGTTGGGTTCGCAGGCTGGCGGCCGGCTTGGCCGTCGCCGGCCTGCTGGGTGGATGTGCTCAGGCCGCCACCTTGTCACCGGCGGCGACGCCGATCCAAACGGTGGCGAACGTCAGCCCGCAGCCGGCAACCACGACGCCGAACGGCTCGGCCGTGTCCGTGACGGCCGACGTGCCCTACCAGTCGAGCGACCCGCTGCTGGACTCGGGCGTACTCGACGTCTACGCGCCGGCCACGCCCGGCCCGTGGCCCGTGGTGATCATGTTCCACGGCGATCCCGCGGGATCCACGACCAAGGTCGACCTGGCCGTCCATGCGCGCAAGGTTGCCCAGTCCCGGTTCGTCGTCTTCGTCCCGTCCTGGGGTCAGTTCCCCGCCGGCTCGTCGTTGGACTGGACCAAGGCCGTGATCGAGGACTCCAGCGCGCAGGTCGCCTGCGCCGTCGCCTTCGCAGCGAGCCAGGCGGTCAGGTTCGGTGGTGACCCGGCCCGGCTGATCGTCTTCGGCCATTCGGCGGGAGCCATGGCCGCTGCCGGCACCGTGTTCGGCCGTCCTGACCCGTCGCCAGGTTGCCTTGGGGGGTCGACCCTGCCGTCGATCAGCGCCCTGGTGACGTGGGAGGGTGACTGGCTCCTGGCCTGGGATCCGGGCTGGGACGACCGCCTGGCCGCAGACCCGTCGGTCCTCGACGCGGCGACTTCCTGGTCCTCGCTGGCCCACGACAGAACCGTCCGGGTCGCCATGCTGGTGGCGGATGATCCGGAGATGCCAGACCTGCCGGTGGACAAGCTGGCTGCCCGTGACCCGTCGGGCGCCCTTCGCAAGCAGCTCGAAGCCAATGGTGCCCTCGCCGACGGCCAGATCAGCGACACCGAGTCGCAGCAACTCCTGTTCTCCCTGCTGAAGGCGCAGGGCAATCCCGTTACGCTCGACGTGATGCCGGATTCGACGCACGGCCATATCCTGGGCGAAGCGGGTTGGCCGGTGTTCCTGGCGGCCTTCGCGAAGGCATCCGCCAGCAGCTGAGCTCGAGCAGGTTCCGGCATCGTGTGACCTTGGCGCACGCTGTCCAATGGCTTGGGCACTACGCCTGTCAGATAAGCCGCTGTTGAGCCGCGCCGTCTAGGCTCTACCCCGGCGCCCGCTCCGCGGGTCGGCTACGTCGTGACAGTTAGGCCAGCTGCGTCGGGGGCTTGATGGCGGTGGGTCAAACCTAACACTGGCGCGTGCCGTGGTCGTCGCCGCAGGGCCTAACGATCGCGAGTCGCGCGCTCAGGTTGAAGCCGGGCTCCCGTCGTCGTGCCGCGGCAGCGACGCAAGGATCCGCGTCTCCAGCGCACGCATCGCGGCCTCCTCGACGGGCTCGGCGTGGTCCCAGCCACAGATGTGGAGCGTGCCGTGCACGGCCAGCAGCAGCACTTCCTCGGCCGGCGTCCACGCCACGTCCCCCGTCTGGCCGCCGCGGCCGCCGGCCGCCTGGATCACGGCTCGCTCGACCGAGACGATCAGGTCGCCGAGGTGGGCGCGCAGCCCGGGCGGTAGGGCGAAGGCCTGCTTGAGGGCGGCCACCACCCACGGATCTCGTGGCACCGGGACGCCCCGTTCGTGAGGCGGAAACGCTTCGGGCGGGAAGAAGGGAAACGACAGCACGTCGGTGGCGCCGGAGCTGCCCATGTGCATCGAGTTCAGCTCCGCCAGCTCGGCGTCGGCCGACAGGACGACGGCGATCGAGCCCGGGCCCGGAGCGCCGGCCGCCTCGAGCGCCGCCCGGACGGCGATGGCTACGCGGTGCCGAGAGGCGATGTGGGGCACGCCCGGCCGGACCGTGACGTCGATTCGGAAGGGCGGAAGGTAGATCGAGGAGGTCGTGCCCTCGGCCGGATCGGAGGACGGCCCGGCCTCGTCGGACGGCACCACCCCGGCCGTCAATCCGGCCGACCCCAGGATTGCGTCTTCAGGAGTCATGGACCGTCGCTTGGCCCGCGCGAGCCGACTCTGGTGACCCCAAATGCCCGCCTCCGCTATCGCCCGCCCTGCCCCCGACGAGACTCGAGCTCGACCACCTTGTTCGCAGGGTACGCGATCCGCTGGTGGTACATCCCGAGGAGCTGCCCGACGAAGGCCTCGCGAATGCTCTCGAGATCCCGGATCGTGAGGTCGCACTCGTTCAGCTGGCCGTCGCCCAGTCGCTCCTGGATGATCTGGCCGACCATCGCCCGTATTGTGGCCTCATCTCGACTCGAGAGTGAGCGCACCGACGCTTCGACGCCGTCGGCGAGCATCAGGATCGCGGCCTCGCGCGACTGGGGTCTCGGGCCGGTGTGGCGGAACGGGCTCGTGTCCACGGCGTCGGCCGCGGCCATCCCGGCCTTGGTCCCCTGGCCGCCGAAGGGCTTCGCCGCCGCATCCCGAGCCTTTCCGTACACGTAGCCCAGGATCGCCGTTCCGTGATGCTGCGGGATGAAGGCGATGAGCGGCTTGGGCAGGTTGGCCTTGTGGGCCAGGTCCATGCCGTCGGCGACGTGCTGACGCAGGATCGTGGCCGAGTCGTCCGGCTCCATCTGGTCGTGGATGTTCTCGCCGCCGGACTGGTTTTCGATGAAGGCGAGCGGGTTGGCCAGCTTGCCGATGTCGTGGTAGTAGGCCGCGGTTCGAGCCAGCAGCGGGTCGGCTCCAATGGACGACGCGGCCCGCTCAGCGAGGTTGCCGACCATCAGCGAGTGGTGGTACGTGCCGGGCGTCTCGAGGAGCAGCCGCCGCAGCAGCGGCTGGGTGGGGTTGGCGAGCTCGAGGAGCTGCGTGCCGGTCAGGATGCCGAAAACGTTGCCCAGCAGCGAGAAGCTGCCGATCGTGATGACGGTGGCGATCATGGCGCCGCCGAGGGCCGCGGCCCAGAGCTGCAGCATGCCGGTCATGTCGTGCTGCCCGAGCAGGGCGAAGGTGCCGATGACGGCCACGTCCGTCGCCGCCACGGCCAGGCCCGCCTGGACGAAGAAATGCTGGCGCTCCCCTTTCCGGATGGCGAGGATGCCGGCGAAGCCGCCGAGGAAGACGTAGGCGGTCATCTCGATCGAGGAGCCGCTGACCGGGCCCGCCAGGACGGCCAGAAGGGCGACCGTCACGATGCCCACGCCCGAGTCGAGCAACAGCGTGAGTAGCATCCCTCCGGCCGCGGCCGGAATCACATAGGGGACCCAGGCCCGGCCCCCGGGCAGCTTCACCGCCAGGACCGATAGCACGAAGATCATGCCGATCAGCAGCAGCGTCCGAGTCCGATTCCAGTACTCGGGGCGGAAGCGCCACAGCCAGCCGAGCATCAGGGCCGCCACGATCGTCCCGAGCAACATCCAGGCCGCCGCCCCGCCCCAATCCACCCTCGACTTGTCGAGACCGAAGTAGCTGATCTTGACCATGTCCGACGGGGTGATCTGGTGGCCCTGGTCGACGATGACCTCGCCGGCCTTGAGCGTGTCCGTATGCGTCGGGACTGCGGCCACTTTCGCGGCACGGGCCTGCTCGGTCAGCGTGGGACTGTAGGAGGAGTTGGCCACGAACATCGGCGTCGCGAGGGCGACGGCGAGCTTCTCCTCGTCCGCACTCAGGTTCAGAACGGCCGGGATGTACTTGGCGGCGATGCTCGATCCCCTGGCGGCCAGGTCCGTGTCCCGGATCTCGACTTGCTCGCCGGCGCTGAGCGAGCTCTCAGCCGCCTGCTCGACGACGAGCCACCTGTTCGAGTCGAGCGTCAGCAGGATCGTTCGGTTGTCGGACGAGAGCGAGGTCAGAGACGCCACGGCACTCTGCAGGGCCGCCCGCTGGGCCTCCGGAGTCTTCGACGAGATGAAGGCGTCGTCGATCGGCTTGAGCTGCTGCTCGAGCTGGGCGACCTGGACGGCCGCGATCGAGGAGGCCCGTTGCGCGGTGTAGTCGTATTGCGGTGGCACGGTCGCGGCGGCCTCGTCCTGCGCCGCCTTCGTCTCGACCGAGTTGGGGAAGGTGGCGTCGCGGGGCGCCTGGATAGCCGCCTTGGCGACTGTCCCGGCGCTGTAGCCGGGGCTCGTCGGGGCGAGGTCGCTGGCCACTCCGGCGGCCAGTGCGACGACGATCAGCACCGCCGCGACGACGAGCCTGACGGCGTCTCGCCGGCCGAATGGCCCGGGTCGTTCGTGCGGCTCCCTCAACACGGGAGTTCCGTCACGATCCGCTGGTGCGGGCTGCCAGCACCTGCGTCACCAGCGCGCTGACGACCTTCCCGTCGGCGCGGCCGCGTGTCTTCGGGGAGAGCCAGCCCATGACCTTGCCGATGTCGCGCGGCGAAGCCGCGCCGGTCTCGGTGACGGCCTGCTCGACGAGAACCCGCAGCTCCGCGTCCGACAGCGGCTGTGGCATGAACTCGGCGACGACCGCGATGGCGGCCTCTTCCTTGGCGACGAGATCCTCGCGGCCGCCTGCCCGGAACGTGTCCGCGGACTCGTGGCGAACCTTGAGCTCGCGCGTCAGGACACCCAGCATCTCGTCGTCGGCGAGGCGGTGCTTGCCTTCCTTCTCGGCCCGTTGGACGGCCGCCAGCACCATGCGGAGGGCATCTCGACGCATGGCGTCACTCGACCGCATTGCGGCCTTCAACTCCTCGTCGAGTCGATCACGAAGGGACACCGGTGTGGCACCTCGGGGCGGTGGCGATCCAGCTTCTGGGACGCGCACCTATCGACGGCGTGCTTGGTCTCGCTAGCTTTGCGTCTGGCGCGCGACCTTCTTGCGCTTCGCTTCCTTGCGCTTGCGCTTCACGCTCGGCTTCTCGTAGTGCTCGCGGCGGCGGGCTTCTGCCAGGATGCCGCTCTGCTGGATCTTCTTGTTGAAGCGGCGCAGAGCACTCTCGAAGCTCTCGTTCTCACCCACACGGACTTCTGCCAATCCGGAAATCACCTCCTTTGAAGCTCGTCCACGATCGCGACCGGGCCGGGCTCTTCCGAGCACGCCCAATTCACCCGCGGACAGGGCCCGCGAAGTGTAGCCCGATCCCCGCCCGCCCGTCCAGCACGGCGGGCACGAGGCAGGGACGGCGGCACCCACCGGATCGAGCCCCGCCGATCGCCCGGCTGGACGCTAGGATGGCGCGAATGGATCGCCTCGACAGCCTGCTGGACATCATCGATCAGGGCGAGAGCCGCTACGGCGACCGCTTCGCCTTCGGCATGCGCGGCGACGACGGCTCCACCGTGCAGTGGACCTACCGCGAGCTGAATCGGCGGAGCCGCATCATCGCCTGGCGCCTGCGGGCTCTCAGTCTGGGGCCGGGCGACAGGCTCCTCGTCTGGACGCCGTCGAGCCCCGCGGTACCGGCGCTGTACTTCGGGGCCATGCGGGCCGGCGTGGTTCTGGTGCCGCTGGACCTGCGCATGTCGTCCGGCGCAATCGAGCGGATCGTCCAAAGGGCCGATGCCCGCCACCTGGTCGTCGGCACCGGCCGCGACACGCCGGACCCGGCCGATGCCCGGCTCGAGCACTTCCCGTGCTCGGTCATGGAGCAGCTGGCCGATGAGCCCGACGGCACCTTCCCGGACGACTGGGACGCCCAGGTCAACGCCTGGCCTCGCCCCGCGGGCACCGACATAGCCGAGATCGTCTTTACCTCTGGAACGACCGGCGAGCCGAAGGGCGTCGTCCTGACCCACGCCAACCTGATCGGCACGCTCGACGCGGCCCACAACCTGCTACCCGAGCAGGAGCACCGGGCCGTCTCGTTGCTGCCGCTCTCGCATCTGCTCGAGCAGGTTGCCACGGTCTTCTACGCCATGAGCGTCGGGGCCCACGTCCTCTATGTCAGGAGCCGCAACCCGCGGGTCATATTCGAAGCCATTCGCGACCACCGGACCACGACCCTGGTGCTCGTACCCCAGATCATCGACCTCTTCTGGGCGGCCATCGAGCGCGAGGTGGCGGCCCGCGGGCAGCTGACCCTGTTCAACTACATGCGCCGGGTGGCGCGGAGGCTCCCGTACGCGGCCCGCCGCCGGATCTTCGCCCAGGTCCATGGCCAGCTCGGAGGCTCGCTGAACCTGATCGTGTCCGCGGCCGCGTTCCTGCCGCCCTCGCTGCAGCAGGCCTGGGAAGACCTCGGGGTGGTGGTCATGCAGGGCTACGGCGCCACCGAATGCGGCGTGGCCTCCGCCACTCATCAGGGCGACCACGGCCTTGGGACCGTGGGAAAGACGATCCCGCCCGTCCTGGTCAAGCTGGCCGACGACGGAGAGATCCTCGTGGCGGGCCCGACCCTATTCGGCGGCTACTGGCGCGATCCCGTCACCACGGCCGATTCCTTCACGGCCGACGGCTGGTACAAGACCGGCGACATAGGTCGCCACGACGGCGGCGGCCACCTGATCCTGATGGGCCGCAAGAAGGACATCATCGTCCTGCCCAACGGCCTCAACGTCTACCCCGAGGACGTCGAGAACGCCCTGCGCACGGCCGGCATCCGCGATGCCGTGGTCGTGGAGACGAGACCCGGCCGGATCGAGGCGGTGGTCCTGGCCCCCGGCGCGCCGGTCCTGCCGCAGCCGGGCGAGCCGGCCGACGCCACGCGCGCCCCCGAGATCGGCGATCCGGTTGCAGTACGAGCCGAGATCGAGACCGCGGTCAAGGCCGCAAACAAGACACTCGCCGCCCATCAGCGAGTGGTCGCGTGGCGGCTGTGGCCGGACGCTGACTTCCCGCGGACCCACACTTTCAAGGTCCAGCGCGACCGCGTCCGTGTCTGGGCCGTCGTCGACGTGCCGCTGCCGGTCCGTGAGGAGCATCAAGCCTCGTCGCGGCGGGGTCGCCGACCGGGCACATGAGCGGACCGAGTCTCAGCCGGGAGGCCAGGCCATGCGGCGGCCGCCGAGCATGTGGACGTGCAGGTGGTCTACCGTCTGGCCGCCGTTACGGCCGACGTTGACGACCAGCCGGTAGCCGTCCTCGGCGATCCCCTCGCGCGCCGCAAGCTCAGTGCCGACGGCGAACATCTTGCCGACCAGGTCGTGGTCCGCCTCGGTGAGTTCGCGGACCGAGGCGACGTGCTTGCGCGACAGCAGAAGGATGTGCGTGGGGGCCTGGGGCGAGATGTCGCGGATCGCGACCACCGCGTCGTCGGCATAGATCTGGGCCGAGGGCAGCTCGCCGGAGATGATGCGGCAGAACAGGCAGTCGGACGGCATGGCTCGCTCCCTGATGCTCTCGTGGGCGGCGTTGGTGGCCGTGTCGATCTTGCTACTCGCGCGCCAGCTCCGCTAGAGGCTACCGGCGGATCGCGGCCGGCCCGACAGCGACCGGAGCCCCTTCGACCGCAAGCAGCCGCCCGACCAGGCGATCGGGGGCGCCCGGATCGATAGACTCGCCGCGAACCAGGCCTATCGCGTTCTCGAGCGAGCCGCCGTCAAGAGCCGCGGCGGCGACCAGGACGTGGCTCTCGGCGTGGCCCACCCACCGCCCGTCGGGGAGCGGCTGCTCGAAGAGAACCCGCATCTCGGCGCCGATCTGCCGGGCGGCGAAGCTCGCCCGCGCCTCCGCGGCCAGCGCGAGGGCCTCGGCCGCTCGCCGCTTCTTCGTCCGGGCGTCCACCTGGCCGACCATTCGCGCCGCCGGCGTCCCCGGCCGGGCCGAGTACCGGAAGACGTGAATCCCGGCCAGGTCCAGGCCGCGCAGGAAAGCCAGCGTTCGGGCCCAGGCCGTCTCGTCCTCGCCGGGGAACCCGACGATCAGGTCGGCGTGGACGCCGGCTCCGGGCAGGGCTCGCCGCACCCGCGCCACCAGCCCCGCGTACGCTGCCGCGTCGTAGCGGCGGCCCATGCGGCGCAGGATCGTGTCGTCGCCGGATTGCAGAGGCACGTGGAAATGGGACAGGCACCGGCCGTGCGAGCCGGTCCAGACGTCGAGCAGATCGTCGGTCAGGTGCTGCGGCTCGATCGAGCTCAGACGGATCCGCTCCAACGGCGTCTCACCCAGGAGGCGCCGTACGAGCCCGGCCAGGTCCAGACCGGCGTCCGCGTAGGAGCCCGCGTTGATCCCCGTCAGGACGACCTCGCGGTGTCCGGCGGCGAGGGCGGCGCGAATCTCGCCGAGCACGGCTTCGGCCGCGATGGAGCGCTCGGGGCCGCGAGCCCTGGGGATGATGCAGTAGGTGCAGTGGAACGAGCAACCGTCCTGGATCTTGACGAAGGCTCGCGTTCGATCGATCGCCGGGCGGGCATCAAAGTCGTCCTCGAGCGAGCCCTCCCCGCCGTCCAGCCCGAAGGCGCGGCCGGTCGCGGAAACGGGCGCCGGCTCGACGCCGGATAGCGTGGGCATCGGCCCGCCGTCCGGGAGAGCCAGCAGATCGTCGAGCTCGGCCAGCAGCCGGCCCTTCGAGTCGTTGTCGAACAACCTGGCGGCCGGGTCCGCGGCGGCGAGCATCCCCGGGTCCACGACGACCGAACAGCCGGTGACCAGCACCTGCGCGGACGGGTTGTTGCGGCGAGCCCGCCGGACAGCCTGGCGGGACTTGCGGTCGGCGATCGCCGTCACCGTGCAAGTATTGACCAGGACCAGATCGGCCGGCTCGCGCCCGTCGACGAGTTCGACGCCGCGGGCGCGGAGCAGCCGCTCGGCGGCGTCCATCTCGGCCTGGTTGACCTTGCAGCCCAGATTGGCTATGGCCGCGCGGCGGATGGAACCCCGCCCTTCCGGTTGCGTCATCATCGCGAGATCGTACGCCGCCCCGCAGCATGGCCGCTCCCCTCGGCGTCCCAGGGCTCGAACCTCCGCCATGCCGGCCGATCGTAGAATTGGGAACCGAGGGCGCCTCCCTTGACGACTTCGATCGAGGGGACAATGACAACCGGGGTCGCGAGAACGCATCGCAGCAGGCTCACCCGGGTCTTGGCCGGGCTTGCCATCGCCGCGATGGCGCTCGGCTTCATCCTCATGGCCGGGATGGCGGCCGCAACCCTTCCCGCAGTCGCGCCCCCGGGGGCGTCACCGTCCCCCACCCTTGCGGTCGCGGTGGCCACGCCGGTCGAGTCGGCGATGGCCCCTTCACCGAGCCCCATCCCCGGCTCGCCCTCGCCTGCGCCGGCGCAGACACCAACGCCGACTGCAACCCCGGCGCGGACGCCGCACGTGCGCGAGTCCTTCGTGGCCCTGGGAACGGAGCCGGGCCTGACGGCCGACCCGTTCCACCCGGGGGTCGTAGCTGTCGTGACGCAGAACGTCGTCATGCAGGACCCGAAGAATGGTTGCAGCCGGCCGAGCGTTCGGATCTCGCGCGACGGAGGAGCCACGTGGGGCGCGGCCATATACCCCCTGGCGTACCAGTGCCAGGACATACACGCGATGATCGCTTGGGGTCCCAACTCGCGCCTGTGGCTCGGGGACGCCGTCGGTGTGAGTGGCGGCGTGGCCATGGCCGTCACCTACAGCGACGATCTGGGCAAGACCTGGGCCGCCCGATTCATCCAGCGCTTCACCAAGCCGTGGGTCGGATGCTTCCCGACTATGACCGTCGACAACTGGCCCGGCAGTCCCAACTTCGGAACTGTCTACGTCGCCTACAACTGGCTGCCGGATGGCTACGGCCCGGGCGTCGCCCTTATGGCCTCGCGCACCGGTGCAACGTGGGTCCACACGGAGGTTGCGCTGGACCAGCCGCCGCCCGGCTATCCATTCGCGTGGCGCATCGGGTATCGCATCGCGGCCGCCCCCAACGGCACCGCGCTGGTTTCGTTCTACCAGAGCAGCCTGAGATCGTGGAGCCCGGCCAACATGTTCAACGAGGGCTCCGGCTCCAACATCTCGAGCCGCGGGTTCGAGACGGCGCTGATCCATTTCGACGGCAAGACCCTGTCGGCTGACGGGCCGACGTGGGCCACCACTGTCGATCACTGGTCGGCCGAATTCCAGTCAACGCTGTCGTTCGACGATACCGGGAGGGCCTGGCTGGCGGTCGAGAACGGGGATGCCGTCAGCTTCGGTCACCTCGACGGGAGCTGGCGCGGGATCTCGGTGCGCGGCATGACCAGCTCCAAGCCATCCCTGGCCATCGGCGGTCGGACGATATTCGTGGGCTGGCACGCCGAGGACCGAGCCGGGCGGATCTGGACGTACTACACGCTCAGCTACGATGGCGGGGAGACCTTCCTGCCGCCGGCGCTCCTGACCAACGCCGTGTGGTATCCGGGATCGGCGGCGGGTCTCATAAACGGAGTGGGCCTGCGCGAGAACGCCGACTTCTCGAACGGCGTCTTCTACTACGTGTACGGCGACGCCAGGGCCGGCGTCGGTGCCTACGTGGCCCAGATCACGCCCTGACCGGTCTCCCGGCTCGCCGCGAGCCGGGAATGAACGATTCGGACCCCTCTCGTGATCAATGATTCGACGTGCGAATATCCTTCCTCGCCGGTTCGATCGAGGCCACAATGACGACCGTGGGCATCCAGGCGACTCCGACCGCTGAAGAGGCGGTCGGTGCGCTCCTGCTCTCGCGTCTCGACGCGGCCTACCGGCTGGCGACGTGCATCCTGCGCGACCGCGCCGCGGCCGAGGACGCCGTCCAGGAGGCCGCGCTCCGGGCGTGGGCGATGCGCCGCGGCCTGCGAGATTCCCGTCGGGCGGAGGCCTGGTTCGCGCGGATAGTCGTCAACACTTGCCGGGCCGAGCTGACCCGGCGGTCGCGCCGGCCGGCCCTGGACGCCTTCGAGACCATGGCCGGCGCGGACTACTCCTCGGAGTTGCGAGACGAGGTCGGGCGAGCCCTGGCCCACCTCACCCCCGACGAGCAGATCGTGGTCGCCATGCGGTACGGCCGCGATTTGACGGTTCCGCAGATCGCGCTGCAGACCGGTATTCGCGAAGGAACGGTGAAATCGCGGCTCCACAACGCGCATGAACATCTGCGGGCCGCGTTCGAGGCCGAACGGCGGGCCGAGGAGGTCGGGCGATGAGTGACCCGGTCGGCGAGCGACTTCGTTCCTACTACGAGTCGATCCAGGGCGACGCGCCCGCGGGTCTCGAGGCGCGCATGGCCAGGGCCTTCCAGTCGGCGCCGGCAGCCCGGCCGGCGCACGCTCCGTGGCGGCCGGTGTTCGGCCTCGCCGCGGCCGGGGCTGGGCTGCTGATCGTGGCGCTCGTGGTTCGCGGGCTGGGCCCCGCGCCCGTGCCGTCGCAATCGGCCGTCACCGGTCCGTCGGCCTCGATGTCCGCTTTGCCGGATGCGAGCTCATCGGAGTCGGCAACACCGGAACCGACCCTCACCGCCGTCCCAAGCGCGACCCCATTCGGCGAGTCGCCGTCGCCGGCGCTGACACCGTCGCTGACGCCATCGTCCCAGCCGACGCCATCGCCTACGCCACTTCCGGTGGTGACGCCGCTGCGCAGCACAGGGAACCTCGTAGGCCTCGCGGCGATGACGCCGTATCTCACCGGGCCGGCCGTCAACCTCAACGACGCGACGGTGCTGGTCGCGGGCGGCATGGCCACTCAATCGAACGGCGTGAGCGTGAAGTCCAACCTGGCCGAGCTGTACCAGATGGGCAGTCACACGTTCGTGGCCACCGGCTCGATGGCGCAGGCGCGCGTCGGGCACACGGCGACGCTCCTCCGGGACGGGCGCGTTCTCGTCGTGGGCGGCGCCGACCTGATGGACGGCATCGACAACCTGGCCACGGCCGAGCTCTACGACCCGCTGACGGGCAAGTTCACCGTGACGGGCTCTATGGCGCAGGGCCGGGCCGACCACACGGCCACCCTGCTCGCGGACGGGCGCGTCCTGATAGCGGGCGGCTACGGCGGCGGAACCCTGCCCCTTGCGACGGCCGAGATCTACGACCCGGCCACCGGCAGATTCACGCCGACCGGCTCGATGACGGTGGCGCGCCAGAACCACACCGCAACGCTCCTCATCGGCGGATCCGTCCTGATCACCGGTGGCGTAGATTCGAATTCGAACGTTCTCTCGTCGGCCGAGGTCTACGACCGCGCCTCGGGGACGTTCCACGCCATCGCCTCGATGACCACCGCGCGCGAGTGGCACACGGCCACGACCCTCGGCGACGACCGGGTTCTCATCACCGGCGGGGCCGGGGCCGACCAGGCCACGGCGCTGGCATCGGCGGAGATCTACGACCCCACGACCGGCAAGTTCACTGCCACGGGCTCGATGAAGACGGCCCGCAGGGGCCACACGGCGACCCTGCTGATCTACGGCCAGGTCATCGTCGCCGGAGGCCAGGGGACCAACTCGCTGGAGGTCTTCTGGCCGGATACGGGCCAGTTCGGCTACCAGCGAACCATGCTCGGACCCGTCAGCGCTGCCGCCACGATGAGCGATCGAGTGCTGCTGACGGGAAGTCCGCCGGAGCTGTACTGCTCCTGGCCCGCCTCACAGGGCTCCTGCGGCTGAGCAGCCTGGCCGTCCCGGGCGGAGAATCGCCCAGGCACGCCTAACGCGGCGTGTCCACCAACACCCTGACGGCCTCGAGGGCGACCCAGTCCTCCTCGGCCCAGCGGCGGGAGACGGTCAGGCCGGCGGCCTCGAAGGCGGCCCGAACATCGCCCTCGCGGTCCCGGAAGATGCCCGATGCGAGGATTCGACCCCCCGGGACGAGCTCGTCGCGCAGCGGCTCGGCCAGCTGTGCCAGCAACGACGCGATCAGGTTGGCGAGGACCAGGTCGAAGGGCCGCTCGCCGGACGGAACGCTGCCGCGCCGGACCCGCAGCCGGCGGGCCTGGCCGTTGAGGCGGGCATTGGCGGCCGTGGCCTCAATGGCGATCGGGTCCGTGTCCACGCCCAGCAGCTCTCCGGCGCCGAGCTTCCCGGCGGCGATGGCGAGGATGCCCGACCCGCAGCCGACGTCCATGACGCGGGCGGTTCCGCCACGCGCGGACCCGCGAGCCAGCAGCCCCTCATCCGCGAGCGTCTCCAGGGCGGCCAGGCACAGTCGAGTGGTGGGGTGAAGGCCCGTCCCAAAGGCCATGCCCGGATCCAGGGAGAGGACCACGTCGTCGGGGCGCTTGCGGTGGCGCCGCCACGTCGGCCGGATGACCACCCGCCGGCCGATCCGCAGGACCGGGAAGTGGCTCTTCCACGCCTCGGCCCAGTCTGCCTCGCGCACCAGCCGGGTCTGGAGCTCGCCGATCGGCCGCAGCCCGAAGGCCTGCAGGTGGCCCAGTGCGGCCGTGGCCTCGCCGATCGCGGCCGCCACCCCCGCCGTGTCTATGCCGGGCAGGTAGGCCCGCACGATGGCGGGCCGGGTCACGTCCACCACCGCCCCGAGGCCTTCGTCTATCAACCCGAAGCCGGGTTCGACGCTCGTCCCGCCGGGCGCATAACGGGTCAGGATCTCGCTGACTGCTTCGACGGCCTCGATGTCGGCCGCCACCGAAAGCTCGACCCAGACCCCCGGGCCGAAGCCAGCGGGGTCGATGCCGGGCGCGGGCGCTGCCTCGTCCGCCGGGCCGCCGGCGCCATCGGCCACCCTAGCCAATCGCGTCCTTCATCCGATCGAAGATCCCGCCCGTCAGCACGACCTCGCCCGACTCGGCCGCCAGCTCCTCCAGCAGCTGGCGCTGCCGTTTCGACAGCTTCGTCGGCACGTTGACGCGGACCATGACGTGGAGGTCGCCCCGGGAGCCCGGCCGCCTCAGGTGGGGCACGCCGCGGCCCCGCAGTCGCACTTCGGTGCCCGGTTGCGTGCCGGGCCTGATCTCGATCTCCTCGTCGCCTTCGATCGTCGGGATGCGGATCCTGGTCCCGAGGGCGGCCTGCGCGATCGACATCTGGAGCTCGTAGTAGATTTCGGTACCGTCCCGGCGCAGGAGCGGGTGCGGCGTGACATGCACGGCCACGTACAGGTTGCCGGCGGTGCCGCCGCGCGGACCCGCCTCGCCCTCCCCGGAGAGGCGGATCTGGTGCCCCTCGTCGATGCCGGCCGGGATCGTCACCCGGATCTTCTTGTGGCGGTGGACTCGCCCGTCGCCGCGGCAGGATTGGCAGGGCACGTCGACGACGCGGCCCTCGCCGTTGCAGCGGGTGCACGCGGTGACGTTCACCATCTGGCCGAGCATGGTCTGGCGGACGCTGCGGATCTCGCCCCGGCCGCCGCAGGCCGTGCAGGTCACCGGCGCGCTGCCCGGCGCCGCCCCGCTGCCGCCGCAGGTCAGGCACTTGTCGAGCAGTTCGAAGTCGATCTCCTTCTCGATGCCGCGGACGGCCTCGTCGAAGGTGATGCGCAGGTCGTACCGAAGGTCGGACCCGGACTGGCGACGGCTCCTTCGAGCGCCCGGCCCGGCGCCGCCCATACCGGCGAAGAAGGCGTCGAAGAGATCGCCGAAGCCGCCCAAGCCCTCCCCGAAGGGCGAGCCCCCGGGCATGTCGCCGAGTCCGGCCCTTCCGACAACGTCGTAGATCTGGCGCCGCTTGGGATCGGAGAGGACCTGGTATGCCTCGTTGATCTCCTTGAACCTGTCCGCGGCCGCGACGTCGGTGTTGACGTCCGGGTGCCACTGCTGGGCGAGCTTGCGGAAGGCGCGCTTGATGTCGGCGTCGGTCGCGCTGCGCTCGACGCCGAGGATCTCGTAGTAGCTCCGTTCCGTGGCCATCTCGTGGTGAAGGATACGAGACGGGCGAACCCGGCGAGTTCCGGCAGGGCCCCCGGTTCGTTCGCCGCGGCGCGTCCGCGGACGGCTCGCCGCCCCTCCCCGCCGCCTACGACTGGAGAAGCCTGACGAGACGGCGCGACGTGATGGCCAGCCCGAGGATGCCGAGCGCCATCAGGTAGGCCACGTCGATGAGGAGCGTCGCATCCGGCGTTCCGGTCGTGAGCGCGCGAATCAGGTGGACGCCCCGATACAGCGGCGTCGCCTGGACGAAGGCCTGGAGCAACGGCGGATAGGCATCGATCGGGTAGAACGTGCCCGAGAACAGGAACATGGGCATGATCGCCAGGTCCAGGTAGTCGAAGTCGCGCCACGACCGAACGAAGGTTGTGGCGGCCATCCCGGCGCCGGCGAAACCGAAGCCGACAACCATGGCCGCGGGGAAGGCGAGTAGACCGAGGGGCGAGCTCAGCAGCCCGAGGCCGGTCAGGCCGAGAACCACGATCACCGCGAGGAACCCTACGGCATAGAGGCTGCCCCGCATCAGGGCCCACAGGATCTCGCCCCTGGCCACGTCGCCAAGAGACATGGGCGTCGAGATGATGGCGTCGTAGAGCTTCGCGTACTTGAGCTTGTAGAAGAAGTTGTGGGATGTCTCGTAGATGGCTCCGTTCATCGACGAAGTGGCCAGCAGCGCCGGGGCCACGAAGACCGCGTACGGAACGCTGTGGCCGTTGCCGAGCGGGACGTCGCCGATCAGTGTGCCGACTCCGAAGCCCATGGAGAGGAGATAGAAGAGCGGTTCGAAGAAGCCCGAGAAGATGACGATGAACGACCGGCGGTAGACGAGCATGTTGCGCTGGACGATCCGCGTGGGCCGAGCGAAGGAGAGTGGCGGAGCGATCCGGAGGGCGATCATCTAGACCACGAGCCTCCGCCTGAACGTGATCCGGGCGGCGGCAAGGCCGGCGAGGCCGACCGCGATCAGAAAGGCGACGTGGACGGCCAGGCCCACCGGCTCCACCTGGCCCAGCGACAGCGACCTGCCCGCGGCGACGCCGTGGTAGAGCGGCGTGATCCAGGCCAGCGGCTGCAGGAAGAGTGGAAGCTTCTCGATCGGGAAGAACGTGCCGGAGAAGAGGAAGAGCGGCGTGATGCCGAACCGGAACAGGGCGTTGAATGCTCCGTCGCCGGTCTGCGTGGCGGTGAAGGCCATGATCGGAGCGGCAAAGGCGAGGGCGGTCAGCACGGCCACCGGAACCGCGAAGACGACCAGAGGCGATGCCGCCGCACCGAGGGCCACGATGACCGCCAGGAACAGCACGGACAGGAGTGTGGCTCGGAAGCCGACCCACATCAGATCGCCGAGGAGCAGATCGTGGGCGCCGAGCGGGGTGTTCAACGCTGCGTGGTAGGTCTTGTCCCACTCGATCTTGCCCATGATCGGCCACGCCGCCTCGGAGGCGCCCGCCATCATCGCCTGCGTCACGAGCAGGGCCGGAGCGATGTAGTCCAGGTAGGGCACGCCGCCCGGGGCGCCGCCGTTGCGGTTCACGTACAGCCCGAGGCCGATGCCCATCGCAACCAGGTACAGGAACGGCTGCGACAGCCCCGACAGCATGTAGCTGTACCAGCCCCGACGGAAGACCAGCAGGTCGTGCTCGAGGACTCGGAGGGAGCGGCTCGAGGCGATCGCGCCGCGCCCGGCCAGCCGCAAGCCGCTGACCGTCATCACTCGACCAGGCTGCGGCCGGTGAGACGGAGGAAGACATCCTCGAGCGTGCTTCGCCGGACGAGGAAGCTGGCGGGGCGGAGGCCGCGGTCGTAGGCCGTCGCCGCCGCAGCCTCGCCGTCCGCGGTGTAGACCAGAACGCGGTCGGGAAGCTGCTCGATCCGGTCTGCCAGGCCGTCCAGCCGGCCGTCGATGTGGGCCGAATCGTCGCTTTCGCCCTCGGCTCTGCGGAAGCGCAGCTCCAACACTTCGCGGGTGACGAAACGGTCGATCAGCTGGCGGGGCGAGCCTTCGGCCACGATGCGAGCCTGGTCCATGACCACCAGGCGATCGCACAGCTGCTCGGCCTCGTCCATGTAGTGAGTAGTGAGGCAGAGCGTCACGCCCCTCTGCTTGAGCCGGTAGAGCCGGTCCCAGAGCAGATGGCGGGCCTGCGGGTCCAGCCCGGTAGTCGGTTCGTCGAGGAGCAGCAGCGAGGGCTCGTTGATCAGCGACCGGGCGATCACGAGACGGCGCTTCATGCCGCCCGACAGCGGCTCCACCTTGTCGTCCGACCGCTCGGTCAGCTGGACGAAGTCGAGCAGCTCCTTTGCCCGCCGCCGCGACTCGGCCCACGACAGGTCGAAGTAGCGGCCGTAGATCAGGAGGTTCTCAAGGACGCTCAACTCGCTGTCGAGGGTGTCCGCCTGGGGCACCACGCCGAGCCGCGCCCGGATCCGGGCTCCGTGGTGAGCCGGGTCCAGCCCGAAAACGGTCAGCTCCCCGGCCGTGACCGGGGAGACGGTGCCGATCATCCGCATCGTCGAGGTCTTGCCTGCCCCGTTTGGGCCCAGGAACCCGAAGGCCTCACCCGGGGCCACGTCGAAATCGACGCCGTCGACGGCGGTGAACGAGCCGAATCGCTTCGTCAGGCCCCGGGCGTGTATGACGGGAGCGGCAGCGGTCGGGTTCTCAATCATGCGTTGATGGTAACGCTGGGGATGCGCCGAAACGCCGCGGGTGCTCTGCCGGGCGGCGCGGGGCCGCGGCGAATCGGCCGATCCTGCCCAGAAGACAACCCGCGCGGGGCCCTGGGACGATCTGGGAGTGGCCCACGGGGCCTCCGGCGAGCTTATGATCCGCGGAGAGTACCAGCACAGGTGAGGCGTGGAAGAGTTCTGGGTCTGCCAAAACTGCAAGTCGCTGAATCGCGCCGGCTCCAGCAAGTGCTACAGCTGCCGGATGAAGTTCGGCACCCGCGCCCCGGAGCCCGAGGCCGTCTCCAGGAACGCGCCGGCCGCCCCGCCTCAACCACCCGGCCCCGTACCCGATTTCGGGGCCGTCCCCGCTCAGGTGCCGCAGTATGCCCGGCTCGCGGCGCTCAGACCGGCCACGGCCGCTGCAGGAAGGTTCGCCATTGCGCAGCGGGGGTCGTCCGGGTTCCCGAACCCCATCGCAGCCGTAAAGCGCCGCATCGCAGCGTCGCTCAGCATGCGCCAGTCCGTCTCGGTCACCGCACTCGGCTACGCGGCCGCCACGCTTCTCGTCCTGCTGCTCGCGATCGGAACGCTGTGGCTCCTGGTAGTCATGCCGGTCGCCGTCCACCTGCTCCAGCATGCGGACGCAGGCGCTGCCTGGGCGCAGCTTTCCTCGGGTCAGCAACGATTGGCTGAGATCCTGTCGATTGCGATCCTCGGCGTTGGAGCGCTGACGTGGCTGTGCTTCTCGGTCTTCATAGGCCTGACGACGCATAACGCCACCGGGCTCGGTGCGGACCAGCCGCTGCTGTCGCCGTACAACGCCGGAGCCTGCTGGGGCCGCGCGCTGTTCACACAGGCTCGCGTCACCGCTGGGCTGATCGTGCCCGCCGCTCTGGTCTGGCAGGACTGGGTCATCCCGGGCCTGCTGGCCGCCATCGTGGCCGTCGAGATCGCCCATCACCACCTCGACGACCAGTCATCGTGGCTGAGCCGGCCCGCCCGACATCTGCCCGACCTGTACATCAAGCTCGGGGTCCAGGGCTCGATCTCGTCGCGACTCGCCACGCTCTGGTCGGCCTGCTTCCGCACGGCCAACGTGATGGCGATCCTTGTGGCCGCCCTCCCCGCGTTGGGGCTGACCGCGTTCGCGGTGGCTGTGTTGAGCGGACACAGGGACCTCGTCAGCTGGCAGTCGACCGGATTGGGCACGTGCCAGGTCGTGACGGCCCTGCTCGTCGTCAACCTCGTCGGCTGGACTGCAGCCGCCATCGCGCTTCTCGTTCCGCTCACGGTCGGCCTGGTGAGGCGTCAACAGGTTCGTCGGACGCTGGTCCGAGTCGGCCGGGCCAGATCCTGGGTGGCTCGGCCGGGCGAGGGCGGGTATGCCCCCGGCCCGAAGATCCAGCCGACCCGCTATGACGACATCGACGACGAAGACAGGATCGTCGAACGGCTGCCAAGGTTCCCGACGAATCCGGCCGCGGACCAGGCAGACGGCGGCCCAGGGTTCGGCGGGCCGCAACCGGGCGGCCCAGGGTTCGGCGGGCCGCAACCGGGCGGCCCAGGGTTCGGTGGGCCGCAACCGGGCGGCCCAGGGTTCGGTGGGCCGAACCCCGCCAGCTCGGGGTTTGACGACCCGAGATCGGACGACCCGAAGTCCGGCGGCTGGCCGGCTATGCCAAGCCCGAGCGGCCCTGGTCGGGATGACTCGGGCTTCGGGGGTAGCTTCGGCGGCCCCGGGCCTGGCGGAGCGGGATTCGGGAGTCCGGACCGCGGAGGCCCGGATCAGGCCTCCTTGTACTCGCCCTCGACGACCTCTTCGTTCCCCTGGCCCTCGGAACCGCCTTCCGATCCGGACTGACCGTCGGCGGCGCCGGACGGACCGCCGGCCGCAGGGCCGGTCGGGCCGGCCGCCTGGTAAGCCGCCGTGCTCACCTTCTGGAGCTGCTCGACGAGCGCCTCGAAGCTCGACTTGACCGCGGCCAGGTCGCTGCCCTTCAGAGCCGTCCGAACGGCCTCGATACAACGCTCGGTCTCGGTCCGGTCCTCCGGCGACACCTTGTCCCCGAGGTCCCGCAGGGTCCGCTCGCCCTGGTAGGCCAGAGCGTCGGCCTGGTTGCGGGTCTCGACCTCTTCCTTGCGCTTGCGGTCCTCGTCGGCATGAGCGGCCGCCTCGGTGACCATCCGGTCGACGTCCGACTTGGAAAGCATCGAGCTGGCGGTGATGCGGACCTGCTGCTCGCGACTCGTGGCCCGGTCCTTGGCCTTGACGTCCAGGATGCCGTTGGCGTCGATGTCGAAGGTGACCTCGATCTGAGGCACGCCCCGCGGCGCCGGCGGGATGCCGTCCAGGATGAACTTGCCGAGCGTCTTGTTGTCGCTGGCGAAGTCGCGCTCCCCCTGGAGGACGTGGACCTCGACCTGCGTCTGGTTGTCCGACGCCGTTGAGAAGACCTGGCTCTTGCTGGTGGGGATCGTCGTGTTGCGATCGATCAGCCGGGTCATGACCCCACCCATCGTCTCGATGCCGAGGGAGAGCGGAGTCACGTCCAGCAGCAGGATGTCCTTGACGTCGCCGGCGAGGACGCCGGCCTGGATGGCGGCGCCGATGGCCACGACTTCGTCCGGGTTCACGCCCCGGTGCGGCTCCTTGCCGCCGAACATCTGCTTGACGGCCTCGATCACCGCCGGCATGCGGGTCTGGCCCCCCACCAGGACGACCTCGTCGATCTCGGACGGCTTGAGGCCGGCGTCGCGGAGCGCCTGCGAAACGGGACCTCGCGTCTTGTCGATCAGGTCGGCCGTCAGGTCTTCCAGCTTGGCCCGGCTGAGATTCATGACCAGGTGCTTAGGATTGCCCTCGTGGGCGGTCATGTAGGGCAGGTTGATCTCGGTCGTGGTCGTCGTGGAGAGCTCGATCTTGGCCTTCTCGGCGGCTTCCTTGAGCCGCTGGAGGGCCTGCGGGTCGTTGCGCAGGTCGATGCCCTCGTCGCGCTTGAACTCGGCCAGCAGCCACTCGATGACGCGCTGGTCGAAGTCGTCGCCGCCGAGGTGCGTGTCGCCGTTGGTGGCCTTGACCTCGAAGACGCCTTCGCCGAGCTCCAGGATCGAGATGTCGAAGGTGCCGCCGCCGAGGTCGTAGACGGCGATCTTCTCGTCGTGCTTCTTGTCCAGGCCGTAGGCGAGAGCCGAGGCGGTGGGCTCGTTGATGATCCGCTTGACGTCCAGGCCGGCGATGCGGCCGGCGTCCTTGGTCGCCTGGCGCTGGGTGTCGTCGAAGTACGCCGGTACGGTAATGACCGCCTCGGTGATCTTCTCGCCCAGGTATGCCTCGGCGTCCGCCTTGAGCTTCTGCAGGATCATGGCGCTGATCTCGGGCGGGGTGTACGTCTTGCCGTCGGCAAGGACGACCTTGATCCCGTCGCTATGCGCGTCTCGATCGACCTTGTAGGGGACGAGGGGCAGGGAATGGGCCACTTCCGGGTCGTCGAACCGGCGGCCCATGAAGCGCTTGATCGAATAGACGGTGTTGCCGGGGTTGGTGACGGCCTGGCGCTTGGCCAGCTGGCCGACGAGCCGATCTCCGGTCTTGGTGAAAGCTACGACCGAGGGGACGGTTCGACCTCCCTCCGCGGACGGGATGACGGTCGGCTCGCCGCCCTCCATCACCGCCACGACGGAGTTCGTCGTGCCAAGGTCGATGCCAATGATCTTGCCCATCTGGTCAGTGCTCCTCGTCTGGTCGTTTCAGCGTCAGTTGGCGTGTGAAGTGGTGTCGCCCGCAGCCGCGCCGCCGCCGGCAACCGCGACCAATGCCGGCCGCAGGACTCTGTCTCGGACCCGGTAGCCGCGCTGGACCTCGGCCACGATCTCTCCGTCGGGCTTCCCGGTTCCCGGGATGCTCGCGATCGCCTCGTGCTCGCGGGGGTCGAAGCTCTTGCCGACCGCCTCGATCGTCGTCACGCCCTCGCTCTCCAAGAGCGCCCGGAGCTTGCGGTCGAGCAGGACGATGCCGTCGATCCAGCCGACTCCCTTCAGATCGAGCGGCATGGCCTCCAGGGCCCGATCGAAGTCGTCGGCGATCGCCAGGATCTTTCGCAGCAGCAGCTCGCTGGCCAGCCCAAGCTCGCGCTCGCGGTCCTCCGCCGTCCGCCGCTTGTAGTTGGCGAAGTCGGCGGCCGTCCGCTGGAGCGATGCCAGGTGCTCGGCGGCGAGGGCCTTGACCGCCTGGAGCTGCGCACCCAGCTCTTCGACGGTCGGTTCCGGAACCTCGGTCGTGCCGTCCGACGGGCGGCCCGGCCAGTCGCCGGCGGCGCCGCGGTGGTGCGTTCGCGAATGGGCGGGTCGATCAGGCATACAGATGCTCCACCAGTTCGTTCATCAGCCCGGAGACAAAGTCGACTGAAGCGATCGCCTGGGCATACGGCATGCGCGTGGGGCCTAGAACGCCGACCACGCCGATGGCGTGGCCGATCCGACCGTACGGCGCAAGGACGAGCGAGACCTCCTGCATCTCCAGCGGCCTGTTCTCGTGACCGATGAAGATCTGAATGGTTCCGGCGCGAGCGACCCTCTCGACCAGAGAGCCGAGGTAGGCCCGGTTCTCCAGGGCGGCGAAGACGGCCCGGACCTTGTCGCTCCGGTCGAACTCCGGGGCGGCCATCACGTTGAGAAGCCCATCGCTGAAGAGATCGTCGATCAGAGCCGCGTCGAACTCGCGCATCGTCCTGACGAGCGCGTCGCCGATGCGGCGCAGCAGATCCACGTCATCGGTCGCCTCGCCGGCCGGCAGGTCCATGAGGGCGGCGCCGATCTCATCCGCGGTGCGATCGACGGCGAGCACGTTCAGGAGCCCGGCCACGCGATCAAGTTGCTCCTGGTCCGTGGCGGCCGGAAGGTTCTGAAGGGTCTGCTTTGTATTGCCTTCGCGGAAGAGGACCACCAGCAGCGCCAGGCGGTCCTGGACGGCCACGAGATCCACGCGCCGGACGCGGACGGCCAGGGGCTTGGCAGTAGTGGCCAGACCGGCGGTGCCGGTGTTGGCCGCCAGAGTGGATGCCGCGAGGCGGAACCAGTGCTCGCTGGCGAACTCGACCTGGCCGAACTGATGCCGGATCATGCGCTGCTCGACCGGCGGAATCGACCACTCGTCGGCGAGAACCTGGACGTAGTAGCGGTAGCCGGCGTCCGTGGGCACCCGCCCGGCCGAGGTATGGGGATGCATGAGCAGCCCCAGTGCCTCGAGGTCCGACAGGATGTTCCGGACCGTGGCGCTGCTGACGCCCATCGGGTAGTGCTCGACGAGCGAGCCCGAGCTGACGGGCGTCGCCGAGGTCACGTATTCGTCGATGACGGCCCGCAGGATCGCGTCCGATCGCGAGTCCAGCGAGCCGATGGTGCGGCGCGGGCGTCGCGCCATGTCTGACTCCACTTCCCCACCGGGGGACGGCCGCGGCTGCGAGCGGCGGCGGGCGCGGCTTCTGCCTTCAGAGGCTTGAAGGTCCGCAACCGGCTGCCGATCCCCGTTTCGGCCTGGCTCCGGCGGTGGTTAGCACTCTCACTGTGCGAGTGCTAACCGGCTGTGGCCGATGGTAGCAGTCTCGCCGGGAGAGTGTCAACGCCATGCCGGCCGGCGGACTCGGCCATGCCGGCGGCCGGCTGCGGGCCGTCCGGGCGGTCTTTGCGAATCTCAATTGACTCCTCCGCCGGACTGCCGAGACTAGCGGCAGACGTTGACGTCCTTGCAGGCCTTGGCGAGGGCCGCCTGGAGGATCGCCACATCCGGCTTCGCGACAAAGGCCGTCACAGCCGTCTCGAAGGCGCTCTTCCAGCCGGGAGCGGCAGCAGCGCCGTATTCCAGGCTCGGAACTATCGCGTCGGCCTTCCACTCTCCGATGGCCCACTTCTGGTACGCGTTGTACTGCCTGGCGTCGGGGGGCGGGTTGCCGGCGGTGGTGTTCGCCGGGATCGAGCCCTTGTACGGGTTGAACAGGTCCTGGCCGGAAGCCGACCCGACAAAGGTCAGGAACTTCTTGACGGCGTCGTTGTTGGCCGCCTTGGAGGGCAGACCGAAGGAGTCGGCAAGAGCGTCGTAGACCTTGTCATTGCCTGGAGCGGCAGCCCAGCCGTAGTCGGTGAAGGTCTTGTTGTCGAACTCACCCACGGCCCAGTCGCCCGTGATCGTCATCGCAGCCTTCGGCTGAGCGCCGGCGCCCGCCGGGATGAGGTAGTCGGCCGCCTGGTCCCAGGTGAGGGATGAGTGGTCGGAGTTGACGTAGGTGAGCACCTTCTGGTAGGTGGTCAGGGCGGCCTTGACGTCGCCGCCGGCCCAATCGGTCGTGCCCAGCCAGAGACCCTTGTACTTGTCGGCGCCGAGGGTGCCGACTAGAACGATCTCGAGGACCTGGGAGTCGGCCCCCATGTCGTTGTCACCGACGGCCAACGCCGTGAACCCCTTCGCCTTGAGGGCCTCGGCAACCGTGAAGAACTCATCCCAGGTGCTCGGCGGGGTCAGGTTGCTGGCCGAGAAGACGGACTTGTTGAACCAGAGCAGGTTGGCCCGCTGGATGTCCACGGGAACACTGTAGTAGTGGACCTTGCCCGAGGAATCCTTGGCACTGACGATGTCGAGAACGCCCTGAGGAAACTGGTTCGTCCAGTCGTTGGCCGAGAACATGTCATCAAGGTTGCTCATGTAGTCGGGCACGACATACGTATCGAGCAACTCATGGCCCATGGCGACCTGGAAGGAATCGGGCGGAACGCCGTTCAGGACACGGTTCTGGAGTGCGGCCTTCGCGACCGAACCGGCGCCACCGGCGATCGCGCTGTTCGTGACCTGAATCGACGGGTTCTCCTTGTTGAACTGGTCGATGACCGCCTTGAAGCCGGTCGCCTCGCTACCGGTCGTCCACCAGGAGACGACCTCGACCTTCGTGACAGAAGAGCTGCACGCGATGGCGACGATTGCAAGAGCAGAGATCAAGCCGAGTATCCGTCGAGACGGAAGCTTCACGGATAGCACCTCGCTCACCTTGATGTGCCGGGAGGCCGGGCTTCCCTGAACGCCTGCAGATCCGCCAACCATGCCCAGGGTCCCATCGTACCGCGCCCGGGTTCCTCCGCCAGGCCGTGCGGCCTGTCCCGATACTCGACGACCGCCGGCCTCGCTACACAAGCCGCGAGAACAGCTCGTTGCTGAGCAGCCGGCCCTGCGTCGTGAGGCGGACGCGAGACTCGCCGTCGATGAGGACCGACTCGAGCAGGCCGGCTTCCTCGGCCCACGAGCGGACTCCCACCAGCGGAGGCTCCGAGGCGGCGGCCTCGGCCACGCCCCGGTCCAGGCGCAGCGCCAGGATCATCTCCTCGGCCGCCGCTGCCTGCGGATCCGGAACCTCACCACCGCCGGGCGGTAGGCCGGGCCGCCCGCCCCTGCCCTCTTCCGCCCGTCCCCCCTCAGCGCGGTCCGGCAACAGCGCGGCGAGATACGGCTCCATCGCAGCGGCGTTCCAGCGCCGGGTCCGGCCGTCGAATGCATGGGCGCCGGGCCCCGCCGCCTCGTACGGATCTCGCTGCCAGTAGACCAGGTTGTGGCGGCTCTCGTGGCCGGGCCTGGCCCAGTTGGAGATCTCGTACCCGCGCCAGCCTTCGGCCCCCAGCAGGTCCGTCGCGAGCCGGTACTGGTCGGCCGCTCGATCCTCGTCCTGGTCGAGGCGGGCCCGGTCGCGCCAGCGCCGGGCGCCCGGCGGTGTCGGCAGGTGGTCGCCTCCGACGCCCGTGATCCCTTCCTCGTCCGGGTCGTCGAGGGTCAGAGCGTAGAGCGAGAGGTGGTCCGGGGCGAGGGCAAGGGCCGCCCGAAGCGTCTCCTCCCAGGCCGCGACCGACTGGCCGGGTATGTCGTAGAGGAGGTCGAGGTTGATCGAGCCGATGCCGGCCGCCCGGGCCTCCGCGACGGCCGCGGCCACGTCTTCCGGCGAGTGGCGCCGGCCAATGCGCCTCAGCTCGCCGGGGTCCATGCTCTGCGCCCCGAAGGAGATGCGCGTCACTCCGGCGCCGGCGAAGGCCGCCGCGTCGCCGCGCTCGTCCGGCCCGGGGTTGGCTTCGAGGGTCACCTCGGCGTGCGAGGCAATGCCGAACCGCATCCGAACCGTCGCCATCAGCCGCTTCAGCCACTCCCCGGGGACGAGGGACGGCGTTCCGCCGCCGAAGTAGACGCTGCGCAGCGGCTCTCTGGATCCAGCGTCGCCGGGCCGGCCGAACCGCTCGTCGAGGGCATCGGCCCGCAGCTCCAGCTCCCGCCGAACCGCCTCGTAGAGCTGCCCGGCGCGGGCCCGGGGACCGCGAGCGTCGCCGCCGGCGTAGACGACGAAGTCGCAGTAGGGGCAGCGGGCCACGCAGAACGGCAGATGGACGTACAGGGCAACGGGCGGCTGCGGCACACTCACCCGCAGAGAGTATTCCGGGCGGCCGGGCCGCACCCGCGGCGCCAGATACCGGGCGGGGCCGAGGCTGCGCCGAGGAGCCGCCGAGCCTAGCGGGAGCGCCGCCCGGCCGGGGGCGTGACGGCCCGGCTCGTGACACGCGCCCATCCCATCAGGCCGCCCGAATGCCGTACCGGCTCGTCGCGCCGGCTGGCCCGGGTGCGGAAGCCCGATTGTCCCGGCGCCTCGCCGAAGCCACGGGGCTCCGCGCCCCGACCCGGGCTGAGCGGCCGGCGCGCGTCCTGCCAGCCTTCCGGCGGTCTCGCCCGACGCTCCAGGTCTTCGGGCTCGACGCCCGCAGGCGGAACCTGCCCGGCGTGGCCGGTGCAGACGAAGACGGCGAAGGACGTGACGGCATGGCCGATGATCGCCGCCCCGATGCCACCGCTCGCCAGCGTGGCCCAGCCGAAGGCCAGGCCCATCGCCCCCGCCAGGAGAAGCGGGTAGGGATGATGGCCGGGGGCCGCCAGCCTGGTCGCCAGAACGTAGACGAGCGTCGCGAGGAGAATGGACCCGCCGTCGGGCAAACCGATGGCCAGCATCGCGCCGAGAAGAGCCCCTCGGAAGGCCGCCTCGTCGATGACGGCTGTGGCGATCGAGTTGAGCGCAGCCCCGGGGTAGGCGCGAGCCGGGGGCAGCCTGAGGTAGCCGTACCGGAGCCACGCAAATGCCGCAGCCTGCGCGAGGCCCGGCAGCGCGAGGATGGCGCCGTAGGTGATCACCTCCGTCCGATGCCCCATCAGCAGGAACAGGACGTCGTGAGGGGCCGGATGGACGAAGTAGATCGCAGCCAGCAGAGCGAAGCCGATGGCGTACCAGGCAAGTCGCGTCAGCGGGTCGCGCTTCCTGCCCGGCTCGTCGTATTCGGCCGCGCCGAAACGGCCGGCTTCAAGCCGCAGGAAGAGCAGCACCATGAAGAAGCCGCCGGCGACGAGGATCCGTATGGTTTCGGTGGTCATGCATCGTCCATGCGAAGTACCGCCAGGAATGCCTCCTGCGGTATTTCGACGGACCCGACGCGCTTCATGCGCTGCTTGCCCTCTCTTTGCTTCTCGAGCAGCTTGCGCTTGCGGGTGATGTCCCCGCCGTAGCACTTGGCCAGAACGTTCTTGCGCATCGCGGCGACGCTCTCCCGGGCGATGACGTTCGAGCCGATCGCGGCCTGGATGGCGATCTCGAACATCTGACGGGGTATGAGACCCCGGAGGCGATGAACGAGTTCCCGGCCGATGGCCTGCGCCCGATCGCGATGCACTATCACCGACAGCGCATCGACCGGGTCGCCGGCGACCAGGACATCCACCTTGACCAGGTTGGCGGCCCGATAGCCGGCTTCCTCGTAGTCCATCGAGGCATAGCCCTGGGTCCGGCTCTTGAGCTGGTCGTAGAAGTCCACGATGACCTCGCCCAGCGGCAGCTCGAAGGTGAGCAGGACACGCTGCGGGTCCAGGTACTCCATCCCCAGGAAGCTGCCGCGCCGGTTGGTGGCCAGCTCCATCAGCGTGCCGATGAAGTTCGAAGGCGCTACCACGCTCAACTTGACCCACGGCTCCTGGATCTCCTCGATCTCGCCGGCGTTTGGCATCTTCGAGGGGTTGTCGACCGTGACGACGCCGCCGTTGTTGATGAGGACGACGCGATACTCGACCGACGGCGCCGAGGCGATCAGCTCCTGGCCGAACTCGCGCTCGAGCCGCTCCTGGACGATCTCCATGTGGAGCAGCCCGAGGAAGCCGCAGCGGAACCCGAAGCCGAGGGCGACGGAGCTCTCTGGCTCGAAGCTGAAGCTGGCGTCGTTGAGGTGGAGCTTCTCCATAGCCTCGCGCAGGACCGGATAGTCGACGCCCTGGACGGGATAGATGCCGGCGAAGACCAGGCTCTTGGCGGGCTGGTAGCCGGGCAGCGGATGCTCGGCCGGATGCGCAACGGTCGTGACCGTGTCGCCGACCTGGGCGTCTCGGACGCTCTTGAGCCCCGTGGCGACGTAGCCCACATCGCCGGCGTGAAGCTCTCCCACCGGCACGAGTTGCGGCCGGAAGAAGCCCAGCTCCAGCAGCTCCGCCTCGGCCCCGGAGCCCATCAGCCGGATGACGTCGTGCTGGCGGATCGTGCCCTGGGCGAGCCGGACGTAGACGACTACTCCCTTGTAGGCGTCGTAGTGCGAGTCGAAGATCAGGCCCTGCAAGGGCGATTCGGGATCGCCCCTGGGCGGCGGAACCCGCGCGACGATCGCCTCCAGGATCTCGGGCACGCCGGTGCCGTCCTTCGCCGAAGCCAGGATCACCTCTTCCCGAGGGATCGCCAGGACGCTTTCGAGCTCGTCGATCACGACATCCGGCTGGGCGGACGGCAGGTCGATCTTGTTCAGGACCGGGATGATCGTCAGGTTCTGGCGCAGGGCCAGGTGGACGTTCGCCAGCGTCTGGGCCTCGATCCCCTGGGTCGCATCGACTACGAGGATCGCGCCCTCGCAGGCCTGCAGGCTGCGGCTGACCTCGTAGCTGAAGTCAACGTGTCCGGGCGTATCGATCAGGTTCAGGCCGTACACCAGGCCGTCGGAAGCGGTGTACTCGAGCCGCACAGCCCGAGCCTTGATCGTGATCCCCTTCTCACGCTCCAGGTCCATCGAATCGAGCACCTGGCTCTGCATCTGCCGCCCTTCGATCGTGTGCGTCAGCTCGAGGAGCCGATCGGCGAGGGTCGATTTGCCGTGGTCGATGTGGGCGATGATCGAGAAGTTGCGCAGGCGGTCTTGAGGGATGGTCACGGGTGGGAGTGTAGCGGGGACGCGGCGGCGCCAACGGACCACCGATCCTGCAGAGGCGGGCGCGGACGGCGCCGGGGTCGCCATTTGTAGCGCTCTGCAACTACCAGTTGCGTAGAGCTTCGACGTGGACCCCGAGTCGCACCTTTGCCGGCGGGCTGGCGACGAGGGCGTCCCATTCGTTGCATATGGCAAGCGCCAGTTGCGCCGAGCTACCTCTGCAGCTCGGTCCGAGGGCTAGCTACCTCTTGGGGTTGATCGCCGTCGTCCGCTGCCTCTCGATGCAAGCACCACTTGCATACCGCAAGAACGTGGCCGGCGGCGACACGCGGTCGTGCCCATCGCGCCAGCTGCGCACTCCAGCCGGCGGCTCGCGTGCCAGAGACGGATCGACGGGCCGTGGAACGGCCCGTCGATGAACGTTGATAGGGCGCCGAACCTACCGTGGTCTGGTCTCGTTACGGATTCTCAGCCGCCGGGCCTCAACGGCCACCAGGGCGAGCCCGCCAAAGGCGAAGCAGATGAACAGCGCGGAAAGCGGTGACGAGTTGTTGCTCGAACCGTCAAGGCTCGTGCTGGTCGGCGGGGCGGTTGTGCCGGGTGCGGCGACGTAGGTTCGGAAGTAGAAGTCAACGATTGGGGTGTTGACGGGGGGCGCCGGCGCCGTCCAACCCGTTGGGTCACTGTTCGTGTACATGCCAGCGCCGCCGCCATATGTTTCGCTGGTCGCGCCGTACCACCAGGGACCGCCGTCGGCGAGGATGACCACGATCGCGTAGTGCTGGCCCGCCGTGACGGACAGGGCCGTGGTGAACGGGAAGTTGATCCAGGCGCCCGTCGTATCGACGCTGACGGTCCCGGTGGCGAGCGCGGAGCCGGTCGGATGACCGGACCCGTCGAGGGCCCGGATATCCACGGTGGTGGAGACTGCGCCTCCCGCGGTGATCAGATACAGGTCGACGGCGGTCATGAGTCCGGTCTGGCCCACCGTGAACGACTCGGCCAGCGTGCCGGAGTCATTGGTAACGGGCGGGGGAGCAGCCGGGACGTTCGACTGGTCGATCGTCGCCACGACGGCCAGTGTCGGCCCGGGCACCATGGCGAGCAGCAGGAGGCCCGCAAACAGCGCAAGCGCTCGACGTTTGATCAACGGATCTCGCGAGGCTTTCGGCCAGGGACTCAAGCACGAAGGGCACGATTGAGCGCACTCGACCGCCTGCGGCAAAGCGGCCGGACCGGGACCCCCCGAGTCGGTCTGGGCCGGCGCGAAGCCAGTCCTCGATCTGATCACCGAGTTGAAGCTGCCGGTGACGCTCGTGGAGCGGCGGCAGCCATCGGCCGACGGCGGTGCTTCCGAGGACCGTTGGCCCTCGTCGTTCGCGTCTAGTACTGCACGACCCGCGGCAGCTTCTTGGCCTGCTCGATCCAACCGGCGACCATCTCCTCGGTGGGCAGGCGGCGCACCAGGTTGCGAGCCGCGTTGGCCTCGGCCAGCGTCTCCGTCAGGTTCGCGGCGTTGCGCTGGGCCAGCTCCGGCACAGAGTCGACACCGGCGACTTCGAGCAGGTCCGAGTACTCCGAGCCGACGCCGTTGATCCGGTAGAGATCGACGCGGTTGACCCACTTGAGGATGAGAGCGTGGCCGATCCCCGCCGCGGCCTCGAGCTCCTCGCGGCCCTTGGGGCTGGCGCCTCGCGCCAGTAGGTCGTCGGTCGTCTTGACCCCGACCTTCTCCAGCTGCCCGGCGTGTACGGGGCCGATGCCCTCGACGTCGATGATGTTCACGGGTTCCCTCCTGATGGACAGGTGCGACCATGTGCCCGGCGATTATGGAGCCGCCGGGCGCCGGGTGACAGTCCCGCTTCCGGCCGCCCCGGGCGACGCAGGGTGCGAGCCGAACCCGGGTTCATATCCGCCTGTGCGCCTGCGCACGACTCTGCTACCATCAACCGTCGCGTCAGTCGGTCCAATTTCGGCTGCCTGCCGCCTTCCTTCTGCAGCACAGAGGTCTTCGAACTTGGCCAAGACGCCCCGAGGCTGGACCGGCGCCCGCACGCCGTCAGCGATCAAGCGGGTCCGCCAGGCAGAGCGCCGGCGGGCCATCAATCAACCGCGCAAGAGCGCGGCGAAGACATACGCCGCCAACGCGGTCAGGGTCGCCAACGGCACCGCCGAAGGCGATGCCGCTACGGCATTGGCCGAGGCGATGAGCGCGTTGGACAAGGCCGCGAAGGTCGGGGCGATCCACCCCAACAACGCCGCCCGCCGCAAGTCGCGTCTGGCCATCAAGCTGAACGCCCTGGCCGAGGGAGCCGCCGTCCAGACGACCTCGCGCGCCACCAAGACGACCGGCACCGCCGCCGCTGTCAAGGCCGCGCGAACTCGCATCGCGACGGCCAAGGCGACCAAGGCGAAGGGCCCGCAGACCGCTGCCGGCAAGGCCAAGGCCGCGCTCTCGAAGACCGCCAGAGCGGATGCCGCTCCGGCCGCCGAGGCCCCGAAGACACCGGCCAAGGCCGCGAAGCCCGCGCCTAAGGCCGCAGCCAAGGTCGAGAAGCCGGCCGCCAAGGCCTCGGCCAAGACTCCCGCAAAGGCCCCGGCCAAGGCCGAGAAACCCGCGCCGAAGGCCGCGAAGCCCGCGCCGAAGGCCGCAGGCAAGGTCGAGAAGCCGGCCGCCAAGGCCCCGGCCAAGACCCCCGCCAAGGCCCCGGCCAAGGTCGAGAAGCCCGCGCCCAAGGCCGAGAAGAAGCCCAAGCCCTGACCCTTCGTCCATTCGCCATCCTCGGGCCAGGTCTGCCGACCTGGCCCGTTTGATTCGGAGGCACGGTGGCAGACCCGCGAGCCAGAGCCCGCGAGCTGGCACACGACTCGATCGCCCGAGGCGACGTCACGGGCTGGTTCGAGCGGCTGTACCGGGAGTCCGAGCGCGACGGTTCTGCGATTTCCTGGGTGGACCTTGCCCCAAACCCATATCTCGTGGAGTGGCTCAAGGGAAGGGCTGCGCCGTGCGGCCGCGCCCTGGTCGTGGGCTGCGGCTACGGCGACGACGCCGAGCTCCTCGCCGGGCTTGGCCTCGATGTCGTCGCGTTCGACGTCGCGCCCACGGCGGTGAGCCGCTGCAGGAGTCGCTTCCCGGGGTCGCCGGTCGAATACGTCGTCGCCGACGTCCTCCATCCGCCCGCCGAATGGGCCGGCGCCTTCGACTTCGTGTTCGAGGCGTACACGGTCCAGGTACTGGCCGGGCCGGCCCGAGCCGCCTGCGCTCGATCGATCGGCCGCATGGTCGCGCCGAACGGGACCCTGCTGGTGGTGGCCAGGAGCCGGCAGCCCGCGGATCCCGAAGGGCTGATGCCGTGGCCGCTCACTCGCGCCGAGCTGGACGAGTTCGAGGTGCCCGGCCTGCATCTGGCCGGCCTGACCGAGCTGCTTGAGCCCGGCGATCCGCAGGTTCCGCGATTCGTGGCCGAGTTCAGGCGGTCGTGACCCCGGGCCCGAGGCTCTGACCTCGCCCCTGCCCTCGCCCTGCCCCGGGCGACCGCGGCTTTCGATTGGCTTTTGTCAAGCCTTCCATCAGCCAATCTTCACGATTCGTTCCGCACGGCGCGCCCTCCACCCAACCTCCACTTAGCCTCCATCGGCACTCCACCGCCGTTCCACCGCGAGGGGCGAGACTCGCCTCCTATCGAACCACCGGAGCCTTGCTTCCGTGTATGCCGGACGGCGTCAAGCGGAAGCCGAGAGTCTTCGGTCGGCACAGCAGGAGAACCAGCGATGAACACGATCCATCGCGTCGGGCTCATGATCGCGGGCGCCGTCGCGATTCTCACGGTGGCAGGCGCCCTCCTGATCGAGGGTTTCATGGGCACTCGAACCGCGGCCGCTGGGCCGGCCGCCTCGCAGTCCGTCGCGACCGACTCGCCGACCGATGCGCCCACGTCGTCCACGACCCTCGATCCCCAGACGATCTACATCCAGCCGGTCCCGACCCCGGCCGTCGTGACCATCACCCAGACGGCCCCTCCGGTCGTCCAGACGAAGCCGAAAGCACCGCCTCCGGTGGTCCACGTCGTGGTGACGGCTCCTCCTGGCTCGGGCGACGACGGCCCGGGAGATAACTGATGGCCGCCATGCAACCGGTCCGGCCTCCGGCTCAGACGCACGGGCCAAAGGCAAAGCCCGACGCCAGGCCGATGAGGATGGCCCTCGGCGCGGGCGGGATAGCCGCCCTCTCGGCCCTGGCGGCGGCTATCGTCCTGCCCCCCCGTTCGGCCGCACCCATCTCGACCACGCAGAACCAGCAGTCGCAGGTCACCGATCCAGGGGCCAGCTCCACCCCAATCCAGCTGGTGCGCCCGATCAGGTACGTCCAGCTCTCCCCCGGCGAGACGGCACCGCCCGGAGCCACCGTCATCGACGCTTCGGCACCAACGCCGATCACAGTCGTCGTGACGGTCCCTGCCGCGGCCGCACCGAAGGCGGCGGCCCAGACGCCGACCGTCATCAAGACCACCCAGTCCGGCAAAGTCATTCCGTGAGCGCTACGACCCATACCGATGGCCGTGCCTCCAGGCGCATCAGGACGGACCGGCCCGAAACCACGTTCACTCCGATCGAACCGGCCAGCTACACGACGACCGCCATGGGCGGGCGGCTTGCGATCCATCTCGAGGCGCGCGGCCGGGCCGATGAGGCCGGCCGCGACAGCCGGCGTCTCGTCGCCCGGGTCGATCGGTGGGCCGCTCGGATCACCCGGCACACCGAAGCCTCCGACCTCGCCAGGCTCAACGCCGACCCCGGCAATTCGGTGGCGGTGAGACCCGTCCTGGCGGCGGCGCTGCTGGCCGGCCTCATCGCGTCGGACGCCAGCGAAGGCTTCACCGACATAACCCTCCTCGACGCACGCCTTGCCGCCGAGGGCAAGAGCGACCTCGTTGCCGCATCGCGCCTGGGCGAGTGGCAGATCGTTCGGAGGTCGCGCGGCGCAGCCGTGGTTCGGCGCCCGTTTGGCCTGCGCTTCGACCTGGGAGGGGTCGGCAAGGGCTGGATCGCAGACAGGGCTCTGGCCCTCCTTTCTTCGTGGCCGAGCGCCGTGGTGGACGCCGACGGCGACCTCGCCGTGCGCTGCGCTCGCGGCGAATGCTGGGAAATCGGCATAGAGGACCCACGGACCGAAGGCACCAACCTGGCCGTCCTGCGGCTCACCGCGGCGCCCGGCGGAGCCCCGACCCGCTGGGGAGTGGCCACCTCGGGCACGTCGATCCACCGTTGGAACGTCGGCGGTGCCGTCACTCATCACCTGATCGACCCGCGGACCGGCCGGCCGGCCCGGACGGACGTGGTCCAGGCCACCGTCGTCGCCGATACCGCACTCCGGGCAGAGGCACTCGCGAAGGCCGCGGTGATCGCCGGCAGCGTGGTGGGTTTCGCCCTCCTGGAACGAGCCCGCGTCCGCGGCGCCGTGCTCCTGACAACACGGGATGAGGTCCAGGCGCTGCCCGTGACCCTCCCGCTCCTGGCGGGCTGAGGAAGACGCGATGAAGCCCGACAAACCGCCGTCCACCAAGCAGCGGCTCGACGATTGGCCGGCTCCCGGGCCGGGCCGCGCCTCTCCGCTGGCGGGCGGTTCCGCGGCTCCCCAGGCAGGGCCGGCCGGAAGGCCGTTCGGCACGAGCGCCGGCTACCCGGCGTCCGGAAGTCCCGCCTCCGCGCGCATGTGGGGCCCCTCCGCGCCGCAGGGCTCGCGTCCCGGTCTACGTCCGAACTGGGATCCGGCCGCTTCCCCTGCGGGCGGCGCAGCTACTCCCCCTGCGGGCGGCGCTGTCTTCTCGCCGCGCGGCGGCGCGGGCCTTGTGCGGGCGGCCGGACCCGCCCTTTCGGCTGCTGGACCCGCCCTTTCGGCTGCTGGACCGGCCCTTTCGCCGGCCGGCGGCGCGGCTCTTCCGCCGGCAGGCCGCGGGCCGGTATCTCCGCTCGCCGCCGGCGCCGGCGCCGGTGTTCCCCCTCGGTCGCCGAGCCGGACCGGCACTATCTACCGCGGCGTGCCCTGGCCGGTCAGGATCGCAGGCTGGATCGCGGTCGCAGCCGCCGTCGGCGCCGTGCTGGGCGCCACCGGCCCAACCGCCGTGGAGCGGATCGGCGCAGTCGCCGCCGTCCAGCCCGGGTTGCTGGCCTGGTACTCCGTGCGAGCCCTGGGCTTCCTGGCCTACTTCGTGCTGGCCATGTCCGTGCTGTACGGACTGCTGCTTTCGACCAAGATCCTCGACACGATTGCGCACCGTCCCGTCAGCTTCGCGCTGCACAAGGACCTGGCCATCGTGGCCATGATCCTTGCCACGCTGCACGGCGCGCTGCTCGTCTTCGATCAGAGCTTCGACTTCACGCCCCGCTCGATCATCGTTCCCTTCGCCTCACCGTACTCGCCGGTGACCGTCGGGATCGGCCAGCTGACGTTCTATGCCTCGGCCGTGGTGACGGCGAGCTTCTACGTCCGGCGGCACATCGGCCAGCGCGCCTGGCGGGTGCTCCACTACGTCACGTTCCTGGCCTTCATCGGGGCCACGCTCCACGGCATCGCCTCCGGGTCCGACACGGGCTCGGGCTGGGCCTTCTGGGTCTACCTCGTGCCGGCTACCCTCTCGATCTTCCTCCTCACATATCGCATCGTCGTGTCGGTCGCGGCGCGCGTGGACCGTTCTCGAGATCGGCGGGCCGGCATCCCGGCCCAGCTGGGTCCCGTGCGCGGGCCGCTCGACCGTCCCGGCGCAACCTCCGGCGGTTTCTGATGGGCCCCCGCCACGCTGCCTTGAACATGCGTCTGTCCGTGCTCGCGGCCGGGGCAGGAGCCTGAGTTGTGCGTCACAGGCGTCTCGGCGCCGACCTCGGCCATCGCCCCCTGGTATCGCCCTTGGGCCGACTCGACTATCGTTGCCACCATGGGATCGAGAATCCTCGTCGCCGACGACGAACCGCACATCCGTGAAGTGGTCCGCGCCTACCTCGAGCGCGAGGGCTACGAGGTCGTGGAGGCCGAGGACGGCGAGACCGCCCTCGAGCACGCCCGCAACTCCGATCTTGATCTTCTCGTCCTCGACGTGATGCTGCCGGGCCGCTCCGGCTTCGACGTCTTGCGGGCGCTGCGCGGCGAGGGATCGAGCGTCGGCGTGCTGATGCTGACCGCCCGCGACGACGTGATCGACCGCGTCGCCGGATTGGAACTGGGCGCCGACGATTACGTCACGAAGCCGTTCGAACCGCGCGAAGTGGTCGCCCGGGTCGGGGCCATCCTGCGCCGTTTCGGCCGGGTGGCGGCCAGCCAGGCCAACGGCAAAGCCGCCGAACCGGCCCCGCCGAGGGCGGTCTCGACGTTCTTCGACCTGACCATCGACATGGACGCACGAGACGTTCTCCGGGCCGGAGCGGGCCTGCCGCTGACCCGAACCGAGCTGGACGTCCTGGCCGCCCTGGCCGAGCAGCCGGGCCGCGTCTGGACCCGAGAGCAGATCGGCCGGCGCGTCTTCGGCGAGTCGTTCGACACCTTCGACCGGACCATCGACAGCCATGTAAAGAACCTGCGCGCCAAGCTTGGCTCGCGTCCGGACGGCGGGTCGTACGTAGAGACGGTCCGCGGCGTCGGCTATCGCGCCGCTCGCCCGGTCGACCAGGCCTGAGGCCGGGAAGGGGGCAGTGAGCCTGCGCTGGCGAATCGCCCTCGGCTTCGCCATCGTGGCGCTGGCCACGGCGGCGGTCATCGCCCTGGCCACACCGCCGATCGTCACCCAGGGCTTCTCCGACATCGACACGGACAACGACGGCGGCCGGCCTGCCACGACCGCCATCGCGAGCTCCGTGACCAACAACGAGTCCGGCGACAGCGGCGACGGAGCATCTGCCGCCCCGACTCCCGCCGCCACCGACGCGGCGCTGGTCCCGGTTGAGACTCCCACGCAGGCCCCTGCGGCGGCCACCACGACCAGCGGCCAGGCCCAGCAGACCACGATCATGCGGCTGATCCTGGCGGCCATCGCCGCGGCCGCGGCCGCCTCCCTCCTCGGCCTGCTCGCGGCCGGGCGCCTCGTTCGGCCACTCACCCGGCTGGAACAAGCCGCCGCCGCAGTTGCCCGCGGCGACCTCGGCCGGCGCTCCGGCCTGGCCGACCGCAGCGACGAGTTCGGTCAGCTCGGCCGCACCTTCGATTCGATGGCCGGCCAGTTGCAGGCGGCCGACGAGACCCGGCGCCGCTTCCTGCAGGACGCCGCCCACGAGCTCAAGACCCCTCTCGCGGTCATCGACGCCACTTCCAGCGCCATCCTCGACGGCGTCTACACACCCGAACGCCGCCATCTCGAGACGATCCGCGATCAGTCCCGTGTCCTCGCCCGCATCGTCGATGACCTGCGCACGATCAGCCTGGCCGAGGGCGGGCACCTGCCGCTGGAGCGCCGCCCCCTGGAGGTTCGGGCCATACTCGATTCGGTGGTCGCAGGCTTCGAGGCCCGGGCCGCCGTCAGCTCCGTCAAGTTGTTCGTCGACGCTCCGAAGGGCCTGATGGTCGAGGCGGATCCCGATCGGCTTCGCCAGGTCATGGGCGCGCTGGTGGACAACGCTCTTCGCCACACCCCGGAGAAGGGTTCGGTGCGCGTCGCGGCGGCACCGGCCACGAACCCTGGAGTAATGGCCGGTGGCCGCGCGGGGCCGGCCAGACCGGTGGTCCGGCTGGCCGTGGAGGACACAGGTGAGGGAATCCCGGCCGAGTCGCTGCCTCGCATCTTTGAGCGGTTCTACCAGGCCGATCCGTCGCGCAGTCGCGGCACGGGAACGAGCGGGCTCGGACTCTCGATCGTCCGAGCCCTGGCGGAGGCTCACGGTTGGCGCGTCGGCGCGGAGAATCGGGTGGAGGGGGGCGCCCGCCTCTGGATCGAGCTGCCGGCGGTCCGCATCGCGTGAGGCGGCCTGCCGTCTCCATGGTTCCACCAGGCCGAAAGACGGCCGCCGGGATCGATGTTGGCGGAACAGGGTCACAGACGTAGAATCGCGGGCCAACGGCAACCTCGGCAGAACGGCAGAAAGAGGGTTTCAGTGAGTTGGGACAGGCCTTCCTCCGGTTTCGACTCCCTTGGGTTCAACCCGCTTGGAGGCGACGCTCAGGCGGCCGAGCCCCGGCGTGAGGCGGTGGAATTCATTGGGCCGCACCTCAGGGTGGCCGGCGACATCTCTCTGGCCAACTACAGCCGCCTCTCCGATCTGATAAACCACAACCGCGGCTATATCCGGCTCAAGGACGCCCACCTCCTCCGCCGGAACGGCGAGCCCACAAACCTCATCGTGCCCGAGCTGATGGTCAACCCGGACGAGATCACGTTCGTGGCTCAGAGGCCCACCGGCCTGCCGCCTGCCCCTTCGGCTCCGAAGGGGGGCATGGACCGGCCCCTCATGCCGCGCGTGCAGCGTCAGGTGGTCATCTTCACGGCCGGACACACCCTCACCGGCTCGATCCATGCCTTCGCCGAAACGGACATCGCCAACTTCGTGGACTCGCCCGATCCGCGATTCGTCCCCCTCGTAGAAGTCACGGCCCGCTCGCTGGCCGACCGCCGCGTGATCAGCCACTTCTCGCTGGTCCTGATCAACCGCACCCAGATGACGGCGGCTTCGTTCCTGGAATACGCCGGCGGCGCCGCCGAGACCGGCGTGGCTGTCGAGTAGGCCGGCCCCCCGAGGCGCACCCCAGCGGCGCACTTCTCGGCGAAGCCCCGGACTTACGCTCGGTGGGCCGCCAGGAACTCCCAGATCGTCCGCGCGGCGTCGAAGGTACCGCTGGTCTTCCCGAATAGGAAGGCCGGCAGGACCCACCGTCCTCCGGGCCAGGTGTGGCCCGCGCCCTCGACCCGGTAGAAGACGACGTCCGACTGCGGCGACGCGCCGCGCCAGGCTCGAACGGTCGTGTCCGGGAGGAGCTCGGTCGTGGCCGGCTCGGCCCGAGCGCCGTTTGCCTCGACCCAGAACCGAGCCCATTCGTCAACGCCCACGACCGGGCCGCTGGCGTGACGCAGAACCAACCGGCTCCGCAGGCTGTGACGCGTTCCTCCTTCGTAGGGGGCGTAGTCGTCGGCGCTGCCGTGGATGCTGAGGATCGGTGTCGAACGGGCCGGACGGCACCGGCTCACCACTTCCACGGCGGCCGTGCCCGCCACCTGGGCCACTGCCGCCAGACGATCGGGCAACTCGCAGGCGAGTCGGCCGGCCATCGTGGCGCCGTTGGACATACCGGCAACGTAGATTCGGTGAGGATCGATCGCGGCGCGGGCGAGCACGTCGTCCAGCACGGCAGCCAGGTAAGCCACGTCGTCAGGCCGGTGGATCCCCCCGGTTGCGGGATTGCGACCGTCATTCCACATCTCACTGATTGCACTCGGCATAGCCAGCGCGTACCCGGCCTCCGCGGCGAGCTCGCCGAAGCCGGTCAGTCCATCGAACTGAACCGCGTCGATGCCACGGCCGTGCAGCTCGAGCAGCAGCGGCAGGCGCTCCTCGCCGGCGGAGGGCGGGATCTGGAGCAGGTAGGGCCGCTCAGTGCCGCCGTGCGTCAATTGGAGTGTCGTTCGGCCGGCGCGCTCATGAGGGTCCATCACCAAATCCTAGTCGTGCCCCGGAATCGAACGAGCCGGCCCCGGGGGACCGGCCCGTTCTTGCGAGCGACGTTACGGCTTGCCGCCGGCGAGAGCCTTGCGGCCGAGGTAGAGAGCGCCGCTGCCGAGCTCTTCCTCGATGCGGAGGAGGCGGTTGTACTTGGCGACCCGCTCCGAGCGGGAGGGGGCCCCGGTCTTGATCTGGCCGGTGCCCATCGCGACCACGAAGTCCGCGATGGTAGTGTCCTCGGTCTCGCCCGAGCGGTGGCTGACCATGGCCGTCCAGCCGGCGCGCCGCGCCATCGCGATCGCGTCCACCGTCTCGGTCACAGTTCCGATCTGGTTGAGCTTGATGAGGACCGAGTTGGCCGACGACTCGCGAATGCCCCGGGCGATGAAGCTCGGGTTGGTCACGAAGATGTCGTCGCCGACGAGCTGGACCTTGGAACCGAGCCGCCTGGTGAGCTCGGCCCAGCCGGCCCAGTCATCCTCGGCCAAACCGTCCTCGAGGGAGATGATCGGATACTTGGTGATCCACTTTTCCCAGAGGTCGATGAGCTGGCCGGAGTCGAGGGTGCGGCCCTCGCGCTCGAGCCGGTATTGGCCGGTGACGTTGCCGGTGCCGGTCCCTTCGACCAGGACTGAGCTGGCCGCCGGGTCGAGGGCGATCGCCACCTCGTCGCCCGGCTTGTAGCCGGCCTTCTCGATGGCCCGAAGGATGACCTCAACAGCGGCTTCGTTCGTCGGCAGAGAAGGCGCGAAGCCGCCTTCGTCACCCTGGCCGACCGAGAAGCCCTCGGAACTGAGGATGCCCTTGAGCGCGTGGAAGACCTCGGCGCCGGCTCGCAGCGCGTCTGTGAACGTCGCGACGCCGACGGGCGCGACCATGAACTCCTGGAAGTCCGTGGAGTTCACGGCGTGCTTGCCGCCGTTGAGGATATTGAAGAACGGAACCGGCACGATCCGCGCGCCCACGCCGCCGAGGTAACGGTAGAGCGGCATCTCGTAGCTGGCCGCGACCGCGTGTGCCGCCGCAAGAGAGACGCCCAGGATCGCGTTGGCGCCGAGCTTGCCCTTGTTCGGGGTGCCGTCGAGTGCGATCAGAGCGGCGTCCAGGCCGGGCTGATCGGACGCGTCGGTCCCGAGGAGCTCCGGCGCGATGATCTCGCGGACGTTGGCGACGGCCTTCAGAACGCCCTTGCCGCCGTACTTGGTCTTGTCCCCGTCGCGTAGCTCGACGGCCTCGTTGGCGCCGGTTGAGGCACCCGACGGAACCGCCGCGCGGCCGACCGAGCCGTCGACCAGGACGACGTCGACCTCGATGGTCGGGTTGCCGCGCGAGTCGAGGATCTGGCGGGCTTCGATCAGATCGATTGAGGTCATTGTTACTCCTTGTCGCCGGCCGCAGCGGGCGCCTTGTCCAGGAGGACGGCGACGCCGGGCAGCTCCTTGCCTTCGAGGAATTCCAGCGAGGCGCCGCCGCCCGTGGAGATGTGGGTCATCTTGTCGGCCAGGCCCTGCTGCTCGACGGCTGCGACAGAATCGCCGCCGCCGACCACGACCGTCGCACCCGCCTGGGCGCGTCCGGCCAGGAAGCGGGCGATCTCCTTGGTCCCGATCGAGAACGTCGGGATCTCGAAGACGCCCAGCGGGCCGTTCCAGAACACGGTGCGAGCCGGTTCGAGCGCCTTGCGCATCGCCTCGAGACTCACCTTGCCCACGTCGACGATGTTCCAGGACGCCGGAACCTTGTCGGCCGGGAGGGTCTTGTACTCGCTGCCGCGGGTGACCTCCTTGGCCACGACGACGTCGGTCGGCAGGATGATCTTGGTGCCGTGCTTGGCGGCCGACTCCATGATCGCCCGGGCGTCGTCGACGCGATCCGGCTCGACCAGGCTCTTGCCGACCGGCTTGCCCTGGGCAAGCAGGAAGGTGTTGGCCATGCCGCCGCCGATTACGAGGATGTCGACCTTGTCGACCAGGTTGCGCAGGACCTTGATCTTCCCGGAGACCTTCGCCCCGCCGATGATCGCCGCGAAGGGCCGCTCCGGGTTCTCCATGAGCTTGCCGAGGAACTCGATCTCCTTCTCCATCAGCAGGCCCGCGTATGCCGGCAGGATGTGGGCGATCCCCTCGGTGGAGGCATGGGCGCGGTGGGCGGTGCCGAAGGCATCGTTGACGTAGACGTCGGCGTAGCTGGCCAGCGCCTTGGCGAACTCGGGATCGTTCTTCTCTTCCTCGGCGTGGAAGCGAAGGTTCTCGAGGAGGATGCACTCGCCCGGCTTGAGGCGCTTGATGGCGTCCTCAGTGCCGACGCCGAGGGCGTCGCCCGTGACGGGGACCGGCATCTTGAGCAGCTGCGAGAGCCGCTCGGCGACGGGCCGCAGGCGCATGCTGTCCTGGACCTTGCCGTCGGGGCGGCCCAGGTGGCTGGCCAGGATGACGATGGCGCCCTGAGCCAGGAGCGATTTGATCGTCGGCAGGGCGGCCACGATCCGGCTGTCGTCCGTGATCTTGCCGTCCTCGAGGGGAACGTTGAAATCGACGCGGACGAAGACGCGCTTGCCTGCCGCGTCCAGGTCCCGGATCGTGAGCTTGTTCATCTTGACCCTCGGCTTGGCTGAGGGGCGACCGGCCGGGAGGCCGGTCGCCTTCACCAGTTCCCAGACTCGGATTACAGGCGCTCGGCCATGAACCTGGTCAGGTCCGCGACGCGGCAGCTGTAGCCCCACTCGTTGTCGTACCAGGACAGGACCTTGGCGAACTTGCCGGTCCCGCCGATGACCATGGTCAGCGCGGAGTCCACGATGGAGGAGCGGGAGTCGCCCTTGAAGTCCATCGAGACGAGCGGCTCGTCCGAGACGCCGAGAATGCCCTTGAGCGGGCCGGCTGCGGCGGTGCGGAAGGCGTCGTTGATGGCCTGTGCGGTGGTCTCATCGCGGAGGTTGACCGCGAAGTCGACGATGCTGACGGTGGGGGTCGGGACGCGCAGGCTGAAGCCGTCGACCTTGCCCTTGAGCTCGGGGATGACCAGGGCCAGAGCCTTGGCCGCGCCGGTCGTGGTCGGGATCATGTTCAGGCCGGCCGAGCGGGCGCGGCGCGGATCCTTGTGGGCGACGTCGAGGATCTTCTGGTCGTTGGTGTAGCTGTGGATCGTGTTCATGACGCCCTTTTCGATGCCGAAGGCATCGTTGAGGACCTTGGCGAACGGGGCCAGGCAGTTGGTGGTGCAGCTGGCGTTGCTGATGATCGTGTGCTTGGAGGAGTCGTACAGGCCCTCGTTGACGCCGAGGACGATGGTGATGTCCTCGCCCTTGGCGGGAGCGCTGATGAGGACCTTCTTCGCGCCGGCCGTGATGTGGGCGCGGGCCTTGTCGGCCTCGGTGAAGCGGCCGGTGGACTCGATGACGATGTCGACGCCGAGGTCCTTCCAAGGCAGCTGGGACGGATCGGTCACCTGGAAGACCTTGATTGCCTTGCCGTTGACGACGATCGAATCGTCCGTGTGGCTGACGGTGCCGTGGAAGTTGCCGTAGGTGGAGTCGTGGGCGAAGAGTAGAGCGTTGGTCGGGACGTCGACGATGTCGTTGACGGCGACGACTTCGATTTCCGGGGCGCGCTCGAGGATCGCCTTCAGCGACTGCCGGCCGATTCGGCCGAAACCATTGATACCGACACGAACTGCCATTTCTGTTTCCTCCAGGGGATCTACGCCGCGCTCGGTCAACCGTTCGCGGTAGGGGGAGTGGCCCGACCGCCGCGCCAGGCCGGGTCGCCGAGACGCGCGATCACGAGTGGATGGCCGCCGGCCAGGCCGACGTCCGCGCCGAGCTCGGCGTGGACGATCTGGACCCGGCTGCGGGGCGTGCGAAAGGCGGTGGCGGCGACCTCGGCCCGAGCCGGTCCGAGCAGTCGCTCGCCCTGGGCATCCGAGATCGCGCCGCCGACCACGATCCGGGTTGGGTTCAGGGCGTTGACGAAGCCGACGCAGGCAATGGCGAAGGCGCGACGGCCGCGCTCCATGAGTGCCCGGCACACCTCGTCGCCCGCATCCTCACCCTCGGCGATGTCGCGAGCCTCGATGCCCTCGGGACCCTTCTGGGCCGCGCGGGCGGCCAGGAACGGGCTCGTGCCGTCCGCCACTGCGGCTCTTGCCGTGCGGGCCATGCCGGCTCCACTGAGGATTCCCTCCAGGTGGCCGACCGCGCCGCAGGTGCAGAGACCGTCCGCTGCGACCGGGGTATGACCAAGCTCGCCTGCGGTCCCGTCCGGGCCGTGGAAGATGCGGCCTCCGGAGACGATCGCCCCGCCGACGCCGGTGGAGACGGTCAGGTAGATGAAATCCGGGCAATCGCGAGCCGCGCCAAACGCCATCTCACCCAGGGCGGCAACGTTTGTGTCCCGCTCCAGGAAGGACGGCAGGCCGAGCCGCCTGCCCATCTCCGCGGCGATGGGCACGTCCACGAATTCCGGCCCCATGTTGGGCGTCTCCAGCACAATCCCCCGCCAGGGATTGAGGGGTCCGGGAGAGGAAATCCCGATGCCGATGATGGCGTCCCGGAGGTCTTCCGCAACCTGCCCACGCACGTCGCGAAGAGCGGCCTCGCACGCATCGAGAATCGCCGCCGGACCGCCTGCGATCGGGGTGCGGCCCCTGGCCAGGGCGAGTCGAGCGCCGTCGTCCATGACGACGGCGGCGCGAATGTGCGTCCCGCCGAGGTCAAGGGCGAGAACTGGTCTTGCTGACAGGGGAAAGCCTCGCAACTCTGGATTTGGTGGGGATGCTCGACAATTCTAGCAAAGCGGATTCGGGCACCTGCGGGCCGGTCGGCCCATTCGAGCCGGCCCCTCCGACCGGGACGAGCGGGCCGGCCATCACTCCTCCGGCAGTACGAACCGCGAGACAGGCCCGGGGACGAAGGCCCCGCGACGACCGAGGTGGAACCGCGGCGCATCAACGGCGACGCGACGGGACCGGCCGGGAACGGCCTCAACGGTCATTTGGCCCCGAAGACGCCGCGACCCCCGCCGTGGCGGGGGTCGCATTGATCATCGGGTTGGGTGGGTCAGGCGCCGATCCGGAAGACCTTGCCGCCGCAGATCGGGCAGATGCCCTGCGTCGCCGGCTTGCCGTTCTTCATGGTGATCCGCTCGGCGTTCTTGATCTCGACCTTCTTCTTGTCCTTGACGCAATAGCCCTCGGCCATGGTTTCAAGCCTCCAACTGACGAACGGGGCGGCTCCCCGGACTTTAGGTGGTCGCGCCTGCTCAGGAAAGCGTACCTGATGGCGATAGATCGAAGGCGGCCGTATCGATCGATGCAGGCAGAGTGCCGACCTCGACCGATCCCGGCATGCGCCCAGCGGTCCCGCCGTTGGGCCCCCAAGGAGAAGTACGGCGACGATCGGGGCCCGAGATGGGATCCGCGTTCTGCAATACCAAATCCCTCGTAGGGGGTGCGCAGCGCTGGGCACCTGCCGCGAGCATAGACGGCCCCAAAGTTGAGCGTCAAGCGTGGCCGCACAGGGTTCACGAGGCGGAAGGACCATTCGGCGCCCTCACCGCTCCCGACCCGACCCGAGAAGAGGCCGCCGTAGCCGGGTCCGCAGGGCCGCCCGATGGAGCCAGCCGGGACGACGGGCGAGGACGACGGCCCCGGCAACGACCGCCAGCACTACCAGCAGGACGGACACCAGGACCGCGGCATCGGGCGGTGCCGCGGGCGCGGCGGCGATGCGGGTCGAGGCGGCCGGGGTAACGGAGGCGGGCGGAGTCGGTGTCGGGGTCGGGGCGCCTCCGGACGAGCCGGCGGGCTCAGACGCCGTGGGTTGCGTCTCGCTCCGGCTGCCGGGCTCGTCGATGATCGAGATTGGATCTGCCTCGACGACCAGGCCCTCGCCGTCCTGCCTGACGACACCGGTGACCTCGATCGCGTCGCCGGGCTCGACGGTCGACAGCGCCTCCGAGGCGGACGAGCCGCCGACACGAACCTCGCCTGTGCCGTCGTCGATCGTGACGATGCCGCCGACGGACGCCGTGACGAGACCCGCCACCGTGACTTCGCGATCCAGGTATTGCGGGAGCTCTGCAATGGCGATGCGACCGGGAGCGGTCTCGGGCGAGGAGTCGGCGTTGCCGGGCTCGCCGGCCGAGGAGCCAGACGATCGGATGGCTGCCGGCCGAGCAGTCGGATCCGGTGGATCGGTCGGGATCTGCGCTCTCACCGTGATGTCGGTTCGGCGCCGGAGCCAGAGCCGGTAGCCGTCGAGGCGGCCGGTGGCCGTGGCATGCTGCCCGACGATCCCGGTCGCCAGGACCACATCGCCACGGGCGACGTCCGAGCGGGAGATGCCGGCCGGCGGGTCCGCCAGGGCGCGGACCGAGTAGACGCCGTCGCCGACGGTGATCGTCAGGCGATCGCCATCGGTCTGGATGGATTCGACGGTCCCGCGGATCGTGACGAGAGATCCCTCGGTGCGTTCGCCGATCTCTTCCAGGTCGGCACGAATGGCCGCAGGCTCCTTGTCGTCCGCGCCGGCGGCGAGCCAGTCGAGCTCCCTCATCTCGAGCTGGCCGTACGGGGCGGCGAGCGTGCCCTCGACCTCGATGGAACTGCCGATGGGCACTTCACAATATGGGGCCGACAGGCGGACGAAGATGCCGCCCGACGAGTCCTGCATCGCGAGGAGACCGTCGACTCCAACGAGGCCCGGGCCGACGGTAACCACGCCCCCGACGTGGACGCGCGTGCCGGGCAGCTGGGCCCGTGCCTCCGCGATCATCTCGAGGTCCGTCACCGGCTCGGCGGCGGAGGGCGAGGGCGAGGGTGTCAGCGCCGACGAGGGCGACGCGGCCGACGGCGGGGCCGGCGGCGAGGGCGACGGCGAAGGCTGCGGCGTCGAGGTAGCAGGGCCGGTCCGTTCTGCGGACGACTCGGGGCTCGCGACAGGGGTCGCCTCCGCGGAGGGAGTCTCGGTCGTGGAGGGCGCCGGACTGTCTGTGGCCGGCGGCGCCGATGGCGGCTCTGTCGCGGACGGGCTCGGGGCCGCCGTGGGCGTGATCTCGACCGTGGGAGCGGCCGACGGGCCCGATGGCGGAGCGGAGCCCAGCGGCTGGGGAACCGGGTTCGGCTGGACGAACCAGTCGGACCGGTTGTCGTTCGTGTCCTGGGTATTCCCCGCCGCTCCGCCGGGCAACCGCTCGATGCTCGACCTGGCCGGCGGTGCCGGAGCTGGCGATCCCTCGACATATGGGTTGGCGGCAGTGCCCCACCCGACCGCATCGACGACAGTTCCGTCCGAGCGGCGGAGAGCGACCGCCCCACCGTCCGCCGCGAGCCCGCCCGAGTACGTGGCGTCGGCCAGAGGGGCATAGATGCCCACCGCGTTGGCCACGACAAGGTGGCTTCCCGGGGCGAAGGACAGAGGCGCCGAGAAGGCAGCCTTTCGGGTCGTCGTGGCGCCGGAGGCCGTGACGTAGACGATCTCCAGGCCGCCCAGATCCGCCGCGGCCGATCCTGCGTTGGCGATCTCTATGTACTCGTCCGAGGCTGAAGCGCCGCCGGTAACGACTTCGGCAACGACCAGTCCCGTCGAGGGCGGCCAGGCGGCAACGGCGGCCGCGAGCCCGGGCGGGATGGCGGCCGAGACGGCTGCGCAGGCGACCATGAGCGATACCAGCAGGGCGGAAACCCGGCGCGGAGCAGCCATTCGGCACCTCAGGCGGCCTCTCCGGCGGGAGTGAGCCCGCCCGTTGTACCCGCTGCCGCTTCGCTCGCGCTTATCTGCGACTCATCGCCGCCGAGGCGGCCCTGTGGCGCAGGCCGCCATCGACTACCATTCCGACCGCGACGATCCTCCGCGGGATTGTTCGTGCACTCATCCAGATCGACCGTAGGAGAAGCCGTGGCCCGCGCCAAGAGGACTGATCGAGCTGAGGCGCGCCGCAAGTACCGCGCCTACCTGCAGGCGCAGGAGGAAGCGGAGGCCGCCGCGGCCGGGGGAGCGGAGAACCCGGAGGCACCGCCGGCAGGGCCGGGTGCGCGCACGACCTTCGTGGCGACGCCGAAGCAGGCCCAGCCGGGTGCTCGCATGGGCTTCCTGGCAGCGGCCAGGGCCGCCGCCCGAACGCCTACCTATCTCGACGATATCCGCAACA
>Ga0209777_10000616_pt1 | contig 57200 bp, 52 predicted proteins | sample FrelakmetHBP12HB_FD_187147 | JGI IMG/M metagenome (GOLD analysis project Ga0209777, IMG submission 187147) | Freshwater lake sediment microbial communities from the University of Notre Dame, USA, for methane emissions studies -HBP12 HB (SPAdes)... | ecosystem: Environmental > Aquatic >...
CATCGGTCCCGTTGGTATGCCACTTACGAGGTCGGTCCATGCCTGCCAGTGAGTACCTGTCGCCGCGTCCTCGGTGTGGTAGCTTGGGTTCGAGGTCGGTACGTACTGGTACATGATATCGCCCGCGACGCCCTTGTTCAGTTCCATGTAGACCCAGACTGGGGCCGTGCCGTACTGGTTCTCGAAGGCATAGGTTAACGTCTGCGTCGCGAACGCCCCGATCGGTATGTCACCGGGCTTGAACGCGAACAGCCCCTGGTCTTCGTAGTCGTGGTTAATCGGGTCGATGGTCACACCCGCGTAGATGGGGGCAGCTTCATGCCCATTGTAGACGGCCGTCGAACCCGGGGATACAGCACCGTAGTCAGGCGGGCCGTAGTAGACGGAATAGACGCCTCCCCCACCGGTCGCTGTCCAGCTGGGTTGCAGATTCGTTGCAGAAACAGTGGAGGGGACCACGAAATCATAGGTCACTGCGCCGATGGTGACCTTGTCGACCCACGCGACAGTGCCGTGGTCGGTGCTGTGATACGAGTCGCCCATGCCCTCAGTAAGGTAGACCCGGCTAACAGTCTTGGTGGGGTCAGCCGCGGCTATGTCCGCGAGCGAGAGCATCGGTCCCGTTGGTATGCCACTTACGAGGTCGGTCCATGCCTGCCAGTGAGTACCTGTCGCCGCGTCCTCGGTGTGGTAGCTTGGGTTCGAGGTCGGCACGTACTGGTACATGATATCGCCCGCGATGCCCTTGTTCAGTTCCATGTAGACCCAGACCGGGGCCGTGCCGTACTGGTTCTCAAAGGCATACGTTAATGTCTGCGTCGCGAACGCCGTAATCGGCGTGTCACCGGGCTTGAACGCTAACAGCCCCTGGTCTTCGTAGTCGTGGTTAATCGGGTCGATGGTCACACCCGCGTAGATGGGGGCAGCTCCATGCCCGTTGTAGACGGCCGTCGTACCCGGGGATACGGCGCCGTAAGCAGGCGGGCCGTAGTAGACGGAATAGACACCTCCGCCGCCGGCCGCTGTCCAGCTGGGGTCCAGGATCGTCACATAAACAGTGGATTCTGCCCGAGCTGTTTGGGTGGGCACGATAGCTAATGCCAGCGAAAAGAGTACCGCCAGTGCTATTGCTAGATAGAGTCCTTTATAGAGTACTTTAGCTTTCATTTCTGCTCCTTCCTTTGTGAAATCTTTGATAAACTCGAAGAATACTCCAAATGGTCGTCAATCGTTCCCGTGCTGTCTGGCTTATGCTAACCTTGCATAGACACCCCTCCTCCAGAAACTTCTGCACGCTGCATTAAGACCTTGATACCAAATAAACTGGAAAAAAAGAACCACACACAGCAGTCCGACGCGAGTTAGCCGTGTGTGGTATAATAGATATGCGTATGGTGCTTAACCCGCGCCTTATGCCATGGCCCCGGCAGTTCCCGCTGTGCGGGGCCACCCCCAACCCTTCTTTTATATATTTAACCAATAACCCGCAATAGAGATCCCTTGAATCAGGGAGCAAAACCTAGCAGCCGAAACAATTATCCTAAAAATGCTGCTAAAAACAAATTCCTGTAAGACTATAGTACTAGGAGTATAGTACTAGCTCGGACCTTTGTCAACCATACCAATGATGTTTTTTCTTTACTTTTCCTCCTATTTGACACTTTTCCTGTATTAATCAACACTCCTTTGCAATTTTCTCCTGCATTTATGCTCGGCAGTCTAATGAGTCCAATTTTCCAAGGTGAAGTATCATAGGTGGTTCATACCCGCGAGCATACGCCTCATGTTTATTTTTCGCCCTCCAGAAGGCACGTTAAATTGTGCTATCGGAATCGCTTGTTAGCGCCTTTCTAATCGGCGAGTCCTTTGCCTTAGCCACATAATCAATGCGGCGGTGAAAAGCGCCATAGCGACTAAGATTGCCGCCTTCTCTGCTAGAGTAGTGTTCAATGCCACTGAACTCATGGCCACAGCCGGCATCAGACCAGCCCTTACAATCGGCTTCAGGGCGGGATAGTCATCAATGGACTGCGCTAGTGGTGGGCTGAGCCTGTAGTAGGCTGACACTAAGCTTCGACCTACCGGGTTGGTCAGCATATAGCTGTCGCGGAAATTGCGCAGCGTCTGCACATGGCTGTCCAGGTAGGAACCGTAGGCCGCGGTGGCGATGAAGCATTTTGATGTATTACCAGTCTCTTGAGTACCGGCAGGGGGTGTAGGCGTCGAGCTACCGGTATACTGTAGGTTAGCCGTGACCGTTTTATTCATATCCATGGTTACTGTGGTAGTGGCCAAAGAGGGATTAGCCACTTCGCCCGTCCAACTCACGAAGCGATAGCCTGTTTGGGGTATCGCCCTTACAGTTACTACCTGGTTCTGTGTATAGTAGAAACTGTTACCCACAGAAGGGCTGGTGCTTCCGCCAGATGAAGGGTTAACTGCCATGGTTAGGGTATATGAGGAAAGGATGTTGAATTGGACAGGGGCACCCATGGCAGCAGCCCAGTTACCCGCTATGCCGGTACCATGAAACGACTCCTCTGTGAGCATTATTTGACATGCGTAATCGCCGGGCTGGAGGTACACCCCGCCTACGGGAAGGCGCTCCACCTGCCCATAGATGCTGACCGTGGATGGGTCGTAGTCTACATCGTAGGCAGGGGATATATATGGGTCGAAAGTCGTTGTCTTTAGAGGACCGTCATTTGCGCCGCGTGGCTGCTGGGATGTCTTGAACAGCACATGGTAGCTGCTGTCCACCTTGAAGCTGAGCGAGGCGCTGCCGGAGTCATCGGTGATGAAGTAGTCGATCAGCATGTACCCTGTGTAGCGATACTTCAGCCCAGTGGGGCTCGTGGGGTCTAGTGTGTGATGATTCGCGAAATAGGCTGTGTCATTAGAATTCTGCCCATTGACCCACGCTGACCCATCCCACTCCTCCTGCCACCAGCGCCCGGCTAGACCGATGCGTTCATTGTCAGCTGTGCCCGGGGTGCCCAGTAGTTTGAGTTGGTACGCGAAGTTGGGCTTGAGGTTGCTGGCACTCAGTGTGCCTTGCAGGACAAGTCCTGCCGTCTCGTAATTAACCTGCACTGTAGCTTGAGTGTAGTCGTAGCTGCTTTGGTATGCTGTGCTGTAGGCCTGGTCAGCCACATTCAGCCAGCGATAAGCGCTGCTGGGCGAGGTCAGCCCCGGGTCGATCTTCTGAAGCTGGGCTGATGCTGGCACATTGTTTCCCTGGCCTAGCAAGGGGTAATGATTCACATCAGAGGTGACTGCAGTAGCAACAGAGTCCAGCGAGCCACTGACCGTAAGCCCAAGCAGCAGGCATATAAATGCGACTGCCAGGATTTTACCCATAGCGTTTATTCTTCTCATCGCATAGCCTCTCCAATCACGTTGTTGCACAAATTGTGACCTGCTTTGCGGCTTTTGTTAACGCCTGCCAGCGACAACTCCCGATTGCAGGAGCTGTCGCTACTTCTTCGAAGCTGCATTCCTGAGATCAGTGGGTTATCCTCTCTTGAAAGCCCATTTCCTCAGACACACGATCAGAGCCAAAGAAACCAGGGCTATGCCAGCGAGTATGGCTATCTTCTGCGCCAATGTCGTGTTTAGTGCCACTTCGCTCATAGCCACTGCTGGCATCAGAGCAGCCCTAACCACCGGCTTGACGGCGGGATTGGCATCGATAAACTTGGCTATCGGCGGGCTGGTCCTGTAGTATAGCGATACCAGGCTGGACCCTACAGGATTAGTCTCGAGATACGCATCCCGGAAATCGCGGAGGGTATCTACATGGCTGTCCAGGTAGGAACCGTAGGCCGCGGTGGCGATGAAGCAACCCGATGTATTACCAGTCCCTTCCTCAGTACCGGCAGGCGTAGGAGTGGGGGTTGTGGTAGGTGGTGCTTCCTCAGCGACTAGTCCTGCCCAGTCAACACCTAACTGGCCCCAGGTGCCCCAAGAGGCCCATTTGGGTGCTAATGCCTGTATTTTTACTGTCAGCGTCCCCGTCGCGTTGAGCCCGGATATGTCGATAGGATGGGTCACCCAGGTCTCTGTCGAGTAAGAATCGTCATAGTGGTAGACCCAAATGTCGTTCACATATACTTCGAAGGTGTCGTTTCCTGCTCCATCGAGTACTCTCAGCGCGAGCGCTGTAGCGGTCATCCCAGAGCCGGTATCCAGGGTGAATGTAGCCCACGGCGGTGCATTGGTACCTTCTGCTTCGTAACTCGACCATGTGACTCGGCACTTCTTGTCCGGCGAGAGCGGATCAGTCGCTATACTGCCCCAAGTGCCAGGGTGAGTATCAGGTTCTATCGGCCCCCACCCAACTAGATTGTGGCTAGCTTCACTTGTTGTGTTGCCGATGTCCACGAAGTCCACCTGTGTTAAAGCGCCGGCGCTGGGTGCTGCTACTATCATCAAGCCCATGGTCAGCACTGCGACCGTGATAAGTATGCTTATCAGCTTTTTCATCGTGCTATCTTCCTCCTCTCCTTTAAATCTAAATAATAATTTGCCCTAGTAAGTGTTGATCTCGGATATATCGTCTTGGACTTTTCTTGGTATGTAATTTCCCTATCCTCACCATCCCCTTCAACTGCCCAACCTGCTTTTGAGACTGCCAAATACCGGAAAGAAAGCAGAAAAACCATTAAAGGGGTATCTTCGCTGAGTACCAGATACAAGGTAACAAATCTCTGCAGGCATCACCACATTGGAGATGCCACTTGAGGCGACCGGCAGATGCTAACCTACAGGATGTTCTAGCGGAACACCCTACCGTTCGGAATCGCTTGTTTTAGCGCTTTTCTAATCGGCGAGTCCTTTGCCTTAGCCACATAATCAATGCGGCGGTGAAAAGCGCCATGGCGACTAAGATTACCGCCTTCTCGGCTAGAGTTGTGTTCAATGCCACTGAACTCATGGCCACAGACGGCCACAGGCCAGCCCTTACAATCGGCTTCAGTGTGGGATGCTCATCTATGAAAGCTGCCATCGGTGGGCTCACTTTGTAGTAAAGCGACACGAAAGCCGAGCCCAGGGGGTTGGTCTCCAGATACTGGTCTCGGAAGCTGCGGAGAGTATCCACATGGCTGTCTAGATAGGAACCGTAGGCAGCGGTGGCTATGAAGCAACCCGATGTATTACCAGTCTCTTCCGCAGGACCGGCAGGGGGTGTGGTCGTCCATGGATCGTAGTCAACATTGGCGCTCACCTTAGCACCAGTGCCAGGCCCAACTGGCCCTGGCCCGCTGTTGTCGCCCCACCAGTTGTTCTCGGCAGTCACGGTGTAGTTATAGCCGTTGATGCCGCCCGGCAGGTCATCCGGGTGGATAGCCACGCCGTAGAAGGCAGTGCCGTTGAACTGGTTGCCGCTGACCGTGACCGTGCCACCGTTGGGGTTATCCTCGAAGAAGATGGCTGTGTTATCCGCACCCGCGGTTAAGCTGCTGAAGATGTTGCTAGTCACGATGGCATTGGGGGTGGGACCTTCCAGACCAATCGCGTGTGTCCAGCCGCCGCTCAGCCCGGAGAAGGTGTTGTCCTTGATCTGGGCGCCCGGCGCACCGGCAGCGTTGTTGATGATGATGCCATAGGCACCCCTGCTCGTGCTGGCGATGCCCGTGAAGGTGTTGTCCTGGATCACCAGGCCGGTGCTCGAATCTAGGCTGGCCGAACTAAGCACACCGACGGCGCTGACGGTCTTCGTACCGCTCTTGATGTTGTTGAAGCGGTTTTGGGCGATCGTCACCGAGTCCGGGCCCTGATTGAGCAGGATTGCGTGCACATTGTCGGTCAGCCCCACGGCGCCGACACTGTCGACGATGTTGTAGGTGATGGCAATGTTGCTGTGGCTCGGCGTGACGGACAACGCATTCGTCTGGCTGGGGTTGGTGAGAGTGAAGCCGTTGATGTTCACACCACTGGCATCGACGGTCACCAGGCCCTGGATCGTGGACTCGCTGGCGCTGGCTGCTGTCCGGCCACTGACGTTGACGTCGTATTTAGCGCCCTTCAGCGTGACGGACTTGGGTATGCTGACATTCTCGACATACGTCCCTGCTGCCACGTTGATAGTGTCGCCGCCACCTGCTTGCCCAATCGCATGGTTGATGGTAAGCCATGGATTAAGTAAACTGCCATCGCCAGTTGTGTCGTTTCCGGTTGTGGATACATACCAATTACCTGCTGCCGCCGCCGTGCCTGTTCCCACGACCGCTATGAGGGAAAATAGCAGCGCCAGTGCTATAAATAGATAGATGATTTTTCCTTTCATTTTTTCGCTCCCTATGCTCATTCGCTCTCTCACCCGCACAGCAAAGCTGTGCTATCGGAATCGCTTGTTAGCGCCTTTCTAATCGGCGAGTCCTTTGCCTTAGCCACATAATCAATGCGGCGGCGAAAAGCGCCATAGCGACTAAGATTACCGCCTTCTCTGCTAGAGTTGTGTTAAGCGCCACTGAACTCATGGCCACAGCCGGCATCAGCTCAGCCCTTACAATCGGCTTCAGCGCTGGATGCTCATCTATGAAAGCTGCCATCGGTGGGCTCACTTTGTAGTAAAGCGACACGAAAGCCGAGCCCAGGGGGTTAGTCTCCAGATACTGGTCTCGGAAGCTGCGGAGTGTATCCACGTGGCTGTCCAGGTAGGAACCGTAGGCCGCGGTAGCGATGAAGCAACCTTTGCCGGTCGTCCCACCCTGTGATGAACTGGGATAGGCAGCGGAGATCGCCCAAAGGACCTCACCAGTATATTCATTGTTCTCGCCCTCATTCGGAGGGTTACCACCCCAGCCGCCTGTCGATTTCTGCACACTTATCAAGTAGTCTGCAGCATTTTGTATGACGCTCAGGTATTTAGTGCGATTGAATTGATTAAGAGCCAATATGGCATAGGCATTTCTCTGAAGTAGTTCACCATCATCTGCCCCGCTAGTGAGTGGCTGGCTGGCGAGGATATCTGCCAGATCGCTCAGGCTGCTGGCTGATGCGTAGACGCCGCTCTGCGGATCGTAGTTCTCGTGAACAAAAGACAATCCGTAGATAGCACCAGCCAGGCCTAAAACGCTATAATTTCCACCATCGAGCTCATCTATCTCAGCTTTTACTCCAGTTATCCACTCGGTCGTGCTTGCCGCAGCCGAAGCCGCACCCGCAAGACCCATACCCAGATCCCAAGCAGCTACATTGGGTATTCCTTCACTGCTTCGCCTGTCACGGAGCATCTGTACGTACGTTTGGGTGCTATACAACGTACCTAAGCCCTTATCGTTGTACGTACCTACTGCCAGTTTGCCATAGTAGTTGGTATTTACAAAATCCCTGTAAGTGGTACCCCCAAATATTGCATCGAGCTGTGCAGCCAAATATCCGTCAGGCGGAGAGAAGTAGTTCGTCTTGCTGAGCAACAATAAGCCTGCTTTTTGTAAGCTGGCACGGTGAGCACTATCACCCGTTTGCAGGTAGGCCTGCGCCAGACCCTTGGCAATAGGGCCAACGGTATTCAGAGCGCTGCCAGATGCTGGGTTGCCATCGTCAAGTGGCCAATCCCATCCGCCGTCGTTGTTCTGCAACAAGACAAGGCGATCGGCACCAGCCTGAAGCACGTTGAGTGTAGCAGCTTTTGCAGTTCCAACCCCTCCGCCTACCAGTGCCAATACTAGAGCTGAAAATAGCATTAGACTTAGAATGAACGATAACCTTCTATTTGCGAGTTTGAGCGTCATGTTACACCCCCATCCGAACTCTGAATTCCTCAATGACTTATCTCCCCCAATCCGAGCGGCGAGTCCTTCGCCTTAGCCACATAATCAATGCGGCGGTGAAAAGCGCCATGGCGATTAAGATTACCGCCTTCTCTGCTAGAGTTGTGTTAAGCGCCACTGAACTCATGGCCACAGCCGGCATCAGACCAGCCCTTACAATCGGCTTCAGAGTTGGGTGCTCATCTATGAAAGCTGCCATCGGTGGGCTCACTTTGTAGTAAAGCGACACGAAAGCCGAGCCCAGGGGGTTAGTCTCCAGATACTGGTCTCGGAAGCTGCGGAGAGTATCCACATGGCTGTCTAGATAGGAACCGTAGGCCGCGGTGGCTATGAAGCACCCACCACCACCTCCCACTCCTCCCGATTCTTGAGTTTGATAGGGGTCGTATTTCACCCTATCGCTGACCGGGTCGCCTTGCCCTGAGGGGTTATACCAGCCACCTAGAGCCGTGTCATCCGATGGGTCGTAAGGGCCGGTGGGATCGCTCCACCAGTTATTGGTGGCATCTATTACTTGACCGCCGTAGTTCTTAATCCCGACACCGTTACCAACGAAGTTGTTGTTGTGTCCTTGGACATTGGCACCGACAGTTCCAGCACCCCATCCCTCAGAAGAATTATTGGTAAAGTTGTTGTTCTGGACGGTGACATCATTTATTCCATCGGAACCAATACCCACATAATTTCCGTGAAAGTTGTTGCCGTCGAATAGCAGGTTGCTGGATGGATTGATGTAAACACCGCTGAGCCAGTTACTAATCTCGTTGTTCTTGACTGTGGTATTACTTATATTGTAGCCAAACAAGATACCACGCCCTTTGGAAGTTCCGGGGCCTGGAAACTTGTTATTTGAGATGGTATGACCACTAGTAGGAGCGACAATATAGACCCCGACATGTGGTTCAACTGTCTCTAGGAAACTACCCTCGATTTGAAAGCCGTCTACATCTATGTTGGAGACGGAGAGTGTAAAAGCGCCTTTGATAACAGACTCTGCACTTCTTGTCCCAGGATTGGCTCCAGCGGATATCCCTGCGTTAGCACCTTGCAGCGTCAGCGACTTGTTGATGGTAACATTCCCATTATATGTTCCCGCCGCCACGTTGATGGTGTCGCCGGCAACAACCCTGCTGTCATTTATGGCATACTGAATAGTTAGGAACGCTGCAGTTCCAGTCCCTGTTCCGTGGGAACCATTGTCGGTTCCAGTTGGATCAACATACCAGGGACCTGCTGCCGCCGCCGTGCCTACTCCCACGACTGCTATGAGGGAAAACAGCAGCGCCAGTGCTACAAATAGATAGATGATTTTTCTTTTCATTTTTCGCCCTCCAGAAGGCACGCTAAATTGTGCTATCGGGATCGCTTGTTAGCGCCTTTCTAATCGGCGAGTCCTTCGCCTTAGCCACATAATCAATACGGCGGCGAAAAGCGCTATGGCGACTAAGATTACCGCCTTCTCTGCTAGGGTTGTGTTAAGCGCCAATGAGCTCATGGCCACAGCCGGCATCAGCTCAGCCCTTACAATCGGCTTCAGAGTTGGATGTTCATCTATGAAAGCTGCCATTGGTGGGCTCACTTTGTAGTAAAGCGACACGAAAGCCGAGCCGATAGGGTTAGTCTCCAGATACTGGTCTCGGAAGCTGCGGAGAGTATCCACATGGCTGTCGAGATAGGAACCGTAAGCCGCGGTGGCTATGAAGCAGCCTCCGCCACCACTTACCCCCGGTTCTCCACCCGTGGTGAAGGTCATGTCATCGCCTAAGCCAAGGCTGCCTACAGCCTTGGCCCTGTAGTGGTAGGTTGTGCCAGGTGATAGGCCGCTCAGGGGAAAGCTGAAGTCTCCTAGTGAGGTCGTTGGGTTTGGCGGGGGGGTGGTTTCGTGTTCGTAGCTATCGTAGCTACTGCCGTGACTTGTGTAGTAGTCATCGGTTGCCCACACAAAAGAGACCCACACTGCGTAGTCCGAGCCCAGGTCAGCCAAATTGCCCTTCAAGGTAGCTGAATTGGTGGTCACATCGCTCACATCATTGGTGCGGACTGTTGGCGGAATCGCGTTTTCAACCTGGATGTCCAGCGCCGGCCGTTCGTCATGCCAGCTGCTCCAGCTAAAGGTGACATCGCAAGCCAGTGTGAAATCCCCTGAAACCCCGCCTATAACAAGATAATGGACGTCCTCGTTCGAGACATTTCCCTGCGCGGTGAAACCACCGCAGGGGCTGACAGGGATGTCATTAAGTGTAACGTTGTTAACGAACACTGTACCGACCGAATTATCATCGGTTTTCCCTGTAATGAGCAGTCTCCCGTTAGCACCGGGGGGCATCGAATGTGTCATCACCACCGGGTTATAGGCTGGCAAGGCGCCGGTAACAGTCATAGTGGCCAAGCCGGTAGAGCTGCTATAGGCCAGAGATAGATGCATCGGAGTACCATTTCCCCAGGGGACGGTGCCGCCGGTCCAGAGTTTTTCACCGGGACTGTTACCCGAGAATGTTAGATCATCAGTTAATATAGCCCTCCACCCGCCCGCACCGCCGTGGCGTATTCTAGCCAGCCAAGGTGAGGCGAGGAGGGTTCCAGGATACCAGCCGCTGCCGCAGGAAGAGGTTACTGTTACTACAGAAGCTGAAGCCTGTGTTGATTGTGATAAAGAAAAGATGGGAACTAATCCACTAAGCAATACTGCTACCAGTAGAAAAAAGAGTATTCTTCGTTTCGTATTCAGATGAATCATATTTGCTTTCATTTTGCGCTCTCTATGCTCATTCGCTCTCTCACCCGCACAGCAAAGTTGTGCTATCGGAATCGCTTGTTAGCGCCTTTCTAATCGGCGAGTCCTTCGCATTAGCCACATAATCAAGACGGCGGCGAAAAGCGCTATGGCGACTAAGATTACCGCCTTCTCGGCTAGAGTTGTGTTAAGCGCCACTGAACTCATGGCTACAGCCGGCATCAAAGCAGCCCTGACCACCGGCTTCAGTGTGGGATGCTTTTCGATGAAATCTGCCATCGGTGGGCTCACTTTGTAGTAAAGCGATACGAAAGCCGAGCCCAGGGGGTTAGTCTCCAGATACTGGTCTCGGAAGCTGCGGAGAGTATCCACATGGCTGTCTAGATAGGAACCGTAAGCCGCGGTGGCGATGAAGCATCCGCCTCCACCACCCACCCCCGGTTCTTCTTCTCCGCCTGCTGCGGCACAGCCACAATCGGCGAAGACGACACCTATATCCTTGCCATCGCTGGCTGCACCGATGGCTGGGCTGCCTGGTTGGAGCGTATAGTTGGCATTGTAGAGCGGGTCTGCCGATATGTTGTTGCCCACATTCACAGGGTTGCCATCGGTGGCGCCGTCTGCGTTCTGCCAGAGGTCGTTGTAGCTGTAGTTGACCGACGCCCCATAGAAGACGCGGATGCCGTAGCCGTTGTGGTTGGTTATGAGGTTGTCGCTGACGTTGGTCACGAAACCGATATCAAGGTAGTCGTTGACATAGATAGCGTTGCCGGTCGGGTTGCCGATACTATCCACTCCGGTATTGTCATCGAGGGTGTTATGGGTTATGGTGTAGGTGCTGGATAGTTGTGGTTTGTAGATATTTATGCTATTACCGTCTGCCTCGTCATAGCTTCGCTTCCCGCCCTGCCAGGAGTTGTGCACCACGCGGTTGCTGTCGATAGTGTGCGTGCCACTGTAATTATCGTCTATTTTGATGCCATTTGCTGCCGTGGTGTTGTGGATGTAGTTTCCCCTCACCGTTATGGAATAGGAGCTGTACACAAAAATGGCGGCGTTCTCGCTGTCGCTGTTGAAGATCTCATTGTTGCGAACCTCGGTATTTGAGCTGTAGGAGATACAGACACCATCCTGGGCGACGTTGTAAATGAGATTGCACTTGACGAGGCCGTTGGTGCAGTTATTCAACTGGATACCCTCGTCGCCGCTGGAGTTGTGGACAACGCAGTTGGTGATGATTGTCCCGGAATAAATGTCAGTCTGGCGAATCAGGTCGCCTGTCCCGTTGGCGACCTCCAATCCATCGATGACCACATTGCTGGCAGAGATGAGAATAATACGGTCCAGGGTGCCGCCACCGCTGAGGACAGGCTTCGTCGCTGCGTAGGGGTCGGCTGACTTTAAGGTGAGGGATTTGGTTACATTGAGCGTCGCTGGCAGAGAATAGGTGCCCAGTGCGAACTGGATAATGTCGCCCGGTGTGGCGCTGTCGATTACCGCCTGGATATTATCGCTGGGGCTCACATAGTGAGTAGTGCTGGCTGTCGATACACCAGGTAAGGAGAGGGACAACAGCAATGCCAGCGTCAATGACACGAATAGCAATCTATTAGTTCTTCTCTTCATCAGCTCCCCCCCGGTTTTAGCCCTCTTTTCGCGTTGGAATTATGGGACAGCTTAACCTATTTGCTTCCTGAACATACTTTCCACAAACCGAGTGGATGGTGTTCCCGGGGCAGCCTATTTCAGGTATTCTATACGAGCGGCTTGAGTCACCGCCAATGCGAAGCAATCCGCTGAGAGCTTATGGCAAATTGCTACATTCGTGCAGGCCGTAGCTGCACTATCTATTACTTGGGTACCCCTCGTAGTTTTGGCGCAGGAAAACGGGACATTATCATGCAAAATCCTCCCCTGAGACATCGAGGGAGACTTCCTTCATAGTACTTTTGGCCTTTCCTTTATAGTACTTTTGGCTTTTGTTGTCAAGGTCTCTTACGATAAGTAACTTAACAAATCCTCCCAAATTGGTGTTTGAAAGCGCCTGTTGATTAGCATGGCCTTTGGGTGGTGATTTGATGAGGGACTCGGGTCTTACCGAAATTCTGAAAGCAAAGGTATGTGGAATAAATAGTATACAGGATAAAGAGCGGAGGATGATAGAGAACTACTACAGTGGTATTAGTGGAGAGCAACTACTGTAGATCACTTGGATTGTGGCTACTCAGTTTGACAAGTGTCAGGACGCCTTAACTTTTCGTAGTATCTTAGACGCCTCCTCGGCGGCCTTTTTGCCTGACAACAGCATGCCGCCGAAGATGGCGCCCATCCTGGGGGAGCCGTAAACAGCGTTAGCCGCCATGCCGGTCACTATCAAGCCAGGATAGACTTCTCTGGTGTTTTTTATCAATGCCTTTTCGCCGGCATCCGCCAGCATTGATTTCTCGCCCATTACCTCGCCCGTCTTTGTTTTTAATTTTGCTCCAATCTTCCTCACCACTATATGGCAGATCTCTGTTTCATGCCCGGTAGCGTCTATCACCATCTTGGCTCTGATAGCCAGGGGGTCAACATGCAGCTTTGCCATTGAGGTTGCGGTCCAGTTCAGCACGAGACCGGTTATTCTATCAGCCTCGTCAATCATGACATCTTCAACGCTGATCAGATTGAAAATCTTCGCCCCCGCCTTTATCGACTTTGAGCAAATTGTGGAGACAGTCTCCAGGGAATCAGCAACATAGTAGCCTTTTTGGTACTCGGCTGTGCGGACATCGAACTCGTCTAATATTCTCTTCCCTTGTTCTTGTACCACTATGCGATTGAACATCATGCCGCCGCCCGGCATACCCCCGCCGACCCTCAAATTCTTCTCGAATATGACTGTTTTTACCCCTTCTTTGGCCAGATAATAGGCAGCGGTCATGCCCGATGGGCCTGCTCCAGCTATAGCCACATCTACGTCCAGTGCTCCCAGAAATTCCTTGGTGAAGCTCTCGATTATTGCTCTGGATATGGTTATCTCGTCTATTTTCACCGGTATCCTCTCTTTCGGTTTAAGTGGACTCTCGTTTTGTCTGCCATTCTATTTCAGCCCCCTCTTGCTCCCCCACTCTTGGGGGAGTGATGATGTTGGGGGACACCCCGTTCGACAAGCTCAGGGCAGGCCCCAAACCCCCGCCAAAGGGGCTTCGCCCCTCTGGACACCCTATTGCTGAATAACTTCAAATATTCGACTTTGAATGTTTAGGAGTTCTGTTTCCTAGCAACGCACCGGACTGGTGCCGAGGTATTTAGCGACCAGCTCCATGGCGCAGTATTGGCCGCACATACTGCAACCCGCTCCTGTGGTACCATGCTGGCCACGAGCCTTCATTGCTCTGGGGGGGTCTATGGAGAGTTTGCCCTGCTCTTCCCAGTTGAGGTTCTTGCGGGCTACTGACATCTTCCTGTCCCAATCAAGCGCACCCTTCACGCCCTTTATAATGTCTCCCGCGTGGGCGGCAATGCGGGCTCCGATCACGCCTTCTCTCACATCGTCTGGGTCGGGGAGTGAGAGGTGCTCTGAGGGTGTAACGTAACAGAGGTAGTCTGCGCCTGCTGCGGCAGCGATGGCACCTCCGATGGCGGCGGTGATATGGTCGTACCCAGCGGCTACATCGGTCACCAGAGGACCCAGCACATAGAATGGTGCTCCCTTGCAAACCAGCTTTTCCATCTGGACGTTGGCTGCAATCTGGTCAAGGGGCATGTGCCCGGGCCCTTCCACCATTACCTGCACGCCGGCTGCCCGGCTGCGCTCCACCAGCTCTCCAATGGTGAGCAACTCTTCTATCTGGGCGCGGTCCGAGGCATCAGCCAGGCTCCCCGGGCGGAGGCCGTCGCCCAAGCTGAGTGTGACATCATACTTACGCGCAATCTTGAGTAATCGGTCGAAGTGTTCATAGAGAGGGTTCTCTTTCCCATTATGGAGCATCCATCCAATAGTGAAGGCTCCGCCTCGGGAGACTACGTCGGTCACCCTCTTCGCCTTCCGCAGTCGGTCTATCGCCTTCAGCGTTATGCCGCAGTGCACAGTCATGAAATCGACCCCGTCTTCCGCTTGCTCCTGGATGGCGGCGAAGAGATGGTTCACAGGCATAGCTACAATCGAGCTCCATCTATTGATGGCTTCGATGCCGGCCTGGTAGATAGGGACGGTGCCCAGGGGCAGCGAGGTCGCGGCTAAAATGGCGCGGCGGATAGCAGTGATGTCGCCGCCGGTGCTCAGGTCCATAACTGTGTCTGTCTGGGCATCTACAGCAGCCCGCAGCTTTTCCAACTCGATATTGACATCGGCGAAATCCGAAGAAGTGCCAAAGTTGGCGTTGACCTTGGTGCGCAGCCCTTTACCTATGCCACAGGGCTCGACTCCACGGTGGTTGGTATTGGCTGGGATTACAACCAAACCCTCGGCTACACCCTGTCGCACAAACTCCGGGTCGAGGCCTTCCTTCTCGGCGACAGCCTTCATCGCCGGTGATACAATCCCCTTGCGTGCCAATTCTAACTGGGTCACTCTAATCCCCCTTGAAAACGAAAAACCAAGAACCTGAATCTGCGGTAGTTCTTGGTCTTAAAAACCGCGTTTTCCTCCGCTCGAATTATCGAGATCAGGTTCTAAGGGTTAGTGGCAAGACCACTTCTCAGCTTGTGAGCACCCCTAGCGGTTACCTATTCACTTTCTTAGAAGTATACAACGAATTCAGCCAAAATACAAGCGCAGCTCTATCTCACTTTTTACTCTCATAATTCTCCGATATCCTCTTTCCATAAGTCGGGATTGTTTTCTACAAATTCTCTCATCAATTGCTTGCACTTATCCAGGTTCAAGTTGATGACTTTCACCCCATGCGATTCCATGAATTCCCTGGCTCCAGCGAATGTCTCAGCCTCCCCTGCTATGACCTTTTTGATGCCGAACTGGACAATAGCGCCAGCGCAGAGGTAGCACGGCATGAGAGTAGAGTACAGGACAGTATCTTTATATGTGCCCACCCTGCCCGCATTGCGCAGACAATCGATCTCCGCATGTAGTATAGGGTCATTATCCTGCACACGTTTATTGTGTCCTCTTCCTATAATTTTCCCTTTTCTGGCGAGGACAGAGCCGATGGGAATCCCTCCCTCTGCGAGTCCTTTCCTGGCCTCATCAATGGCCGCTTTCATGAACATGTCCATGGCTAACTGCTCCTGTTCTAACAAAGATAACTCTGCGTGTAAATATAAAACTATTTTTTGAAGTAGTCATCGGTTGCCGTTATTGATTTGATCCCCATAGTTGAATTCCCTGCGATCACAAACTCACTTAAGCCTGTATGATTCTTTTTATTCCCCCAGTCGTAAGTATAACCCAGCCTGGTCCAGGGATGAGCATAATCTCCCTCATACGAACTCTCTTTTAAGTTATTAAACCAGGTTTTGTACGTTTCGGTGACAGTGATAAATTTAGCTGAGGCAGGGAAGTCCAGCTCGGCTTCGTGGTCTGTAATCTCAGGGTCTGGGCTGGGACGGAACATGTCGTTGGGATCAGCCCAAATCTCCACAAACTTGGTTTTCCCGCTGTTCAGAGGCAGACCTAGAAGTTGCTCTATTCTTAGTTCGGTGTCGCTGGAGCTTTTACCCTTGAAGAAGTTTTTTAATTCAGGCACAACAGTCACCCATACCTCTGCACCAGCAGGTAGTTGGTAGTCTTGCCCAACATAATTATCATAATAAGGTTTTCCTGTCCAGGTCACGACCAAAACACGTGAGTTGCCAGGCTCGCCTTCCCATACCAGGTTATGGTTATCAGCCTCTATGGCTGTGAGGTCTTTGTATATTTCATTGGGCATTGCTACCTCAGCATCCTCTGTAGCGCTCAAATACATTTGTTCAATATCGTAGTTAGTTAGATGGGTTTCGGCACATCCGGGTATTACCAGCAAGGCCACGATTGAAAACAGCAACACCAGGATTGCTGCCCGGGATAAAAACTGTGATTTGCCTTTTAGCCATAGCATTTTTGCACCTCTCTTTGGCAAGAATAGATTGCATGGGCCTCTTATAGGTTATAACACGGTGGCGGTGTAGTTTGCCCCTCTTCGGGTAATTTTCAGGTAATTTTTAGACTGACTACGCTGGTTTTGCCTGATAGGCTTGGCCTGGTGAGCTTACCCCAAAAGGGTTACCACAGATATCTAGTTCTAGGGGTGGAGGTGATGGTAGCGTCAATAGGGGTAAGGGCAAAGCTGTCTTAGGTGGCAGTTGCTACAAAGGGGAACCTTTTTGCAGACCTCTTTGCCGTGGCGGACGAGCAGGGCGTGGTATTCATTGAATAGCTTCTCATCGGCAGGCAGGTTACCCATAAATAGTGTCTGGAAGGCGGAGTAGTTGTCTCTCGATGGACTCAGCCCGAGCCTGGTGAGAATACGGCGGGTATAGGCATCGATAACGAACATGGGCTTGTGGGCAGCATAGAGTATTATCGAGTCTGCTGTTTCGGGACCGATGCCATGAATATTGAGGAGCTCGCTGCGGAGTTGGAGGATATCGAGTGAGAAGAGCTTTTCCAGGGAATCCTGGTGGGCCTCTTCCAGGTGTTCCACGAAGGACTTGAGCTTCAGCGCCTTGGCATTGTAATAACCGGAGGGATAGATGAGCTTCGCCAGTTTGCTCAGGGGAAGCTTGCGAAGAGACATGGAGGTCATCACTCGCGCCTGTTTAAGATTTGAAATAGCCTTCTCTACATTTCCCCAGGCTGCAGACTGTGTGAGGATGGCCCCTACGATAACCTCGAAAGGAGTGTCTGCTGGCCACCAGTGCTGAGGGCCGTAGCTAGCGAGGAGCAGGCGATAAATTTCGGTTAGCCTTTGACTTAAAGGACTGAGATTGCTCTTACTTACTTTGTGCTTTGTGTTTTTGAGGCTGACCATATCTCTGTCATCAGCTTGGGAAGATCATTTTGGGGTGGACTGACGCAATTTGTGTATCCAGTCTGGCACCTCGATTTGAGTAACAGAGTCTCCGGGAAGATAGGGCTTTATATCAACCACAGGTGTGCCATCGATGGCATCGAGACCTATTACCTTCAGTACGTTGCCTCTCTTCTCCAGAAGTTTTACTACCGTTATACCCAGTGGATTAGGCCTGACCGGGCTGCGGGTAGCGAGCACTCCCACTAAGGGCAGGTCAGCTCTCTTCTGTGGGTGGGTCTTGTGGGCAGCGCTTTCGCCCGCAGGACTGAGATGAAACCAAAAAAGTACTATTAGATGCGAGAATTCCTCCAGGCCGTCCAGAGCGTCTTCGAGATCAGGCCTGACTATCAGCTCAGATACAACCTGCTCCCAATCGTGCCTGCCTATCTCTTTGGCATCGTTTTTGACTGTGGCGATGGGCTTTAGCACTAGTGGGGACTGGTTTTTCTCTACTTTTTCCAACTCACACTCTCATCTTTGTATGATAGTTGGACAGATTATATCATAACATTGTGGCAATTATGTTATGGAGGGGGGCAGGAAGAGATAATGCTTGAGTCTAGGAGCCGGATTTGTCCTCTGTCCCCCAACTCTGCATCATCTTCTTAATTCGCTCTGCAAGCTTGGGGCTGGCCCTGAGCCGCTCGATGAAAATGGGGCAGCTCTCGAGGAGGAAGTTCTGTGTCGCCGAGGCGAGTTCGGCAAAGTATCCGGACATGGTGGCATTTTCAGAAGCAAAAGACGAGCTGGGCAACTGCCTCTTAATATCCTCTATGGTGAACCTCATAGGCATCACGCAGGATTTATACCAGGGGCACTCCTTGCATTGCACCAGAGCATCAGCCTCATCCAAAATATCGCCCATCTGCCACCTTCCTTGAATTGCTGGTAGCGCATAGGGGATTTGTCCTCGAACGTGCTAAAGGGTTATTTTACGTCCCAATTAGAACTTTTGTGTTAATGGGTCAAAAGTTGCTTTTTAACGTAAAACGCCGAACAGTGTTAATCCGTTACGCGCCGTCCATTAGCTATGTATTAGCTATTTTTAGTCTACGGCGAAACCACCTATTTGTCAAAAAACCAAGCACTTTCCAAAAACCCGAAGGGCAGGGTTCCACGGGCTTTGCCCGTGGGTGAATGAGAACTCGCCCGAAGGGCGTCAAGCATAGCTTGAAGATTTCAAAGTGCCACGGGCTCTGCCCGTGGGTATCTACAGGAATATTGTTCTTGTCCAACCCCTGCCACCTTATCCTTTTCGCTCTCATCACCATCTTAAGCCCTTTCCTTCCGGATGGTGAAAATGCGTGACTATCCTATGATTTGCTAGTGAACCTTATGTGATGGGAGCTGCTTATCAAGTTGACGAGTCGGGCTTACTGTTCTTTGTAGCTTGGGTTAATGTTACGGAAGCGCGATTTTCATAGCTTGCCAAATTCGGCTGGCGTCATCGGTGTCTTCTAATCAGGATGTTCGCTGAGACTTCGTCCTTCCACCTAGTCTTATTAAACAGTCTTCATTCCCACTAAAGTACCCTCCTATGTATGACTTTTTGGTGATTAACAGTCTGCGAGTATTTGCCTTAGCATACAGTTAATCTTTTGCCCAGAGATAACTAGCTTGCAAACGAGGAAGCTAATGAATCGTTGCTGGAGGCTCTCATTTGCTACTGCTGTAGCCTGCCTTCTCCTGATTATGCCGATTTTTATCTCACCGGCATCCGCTCACGACGGCAGTATTGGTAATCAAGATAGTAAACTTGACCGTCTGCTCGTAAAGTTTAAACCAGGCACATCCTCCATAGCTATGGAGGATGTCAATAAGCGAGTGGGAGGCAACGTTGAATCGGTAATAACCAAAATCGGGGCCCATTTAGTAACTGTACCACGCGGCCAAGGTGCAGAAAAGATGGCAGCCTATCGGCTACAAAGCCAGGTACAGTACGTTGAGCTGGATAGGATTGCCCAAACTGTTGATTTCCCAGATGATCCCTATTTCAGTAATCAGTGGGGTATGGGAAAGATTCAAGCTCCTCAGGCTTGGAACATAACCAAAGGCAGCCCCGGTGTGCTGATAGCCATTCTCGACACAGGCATTGACATGGATCACCCTGATCTAGCTGGGAAGATAGTATCGAGCGTCAATTTCGGCAATTCAACTACCGCCGATGACCTAAACGGCCATGGCACACATGTTGCTGGAATCGCTGCAGCAATTACTGCGAACGGCGTTGGAGTTGCTGGTCTCGGCCGTGACTGCTCACTTATGAATGTCAAGGTAATGAGTGACGATGGTACCGGTTACTATTCTTGGATCGCCGAGGGTATCATCTGGGCAGTTGATCACGGAGCCGGCGTGATAAACATGAGCATCGGAGGTACAGATACTTCCTCAACTCTGGAAGATGCAGTGAATTATGCTTGGAACAAGGGTGTGGTAGTAGTAGCAGCCGCCGGCAATAATGGTAGCACTGCTGCCTTCTATCCAGCCTATTATACCAACGCTATGGCTGTTGGTGCTACCGATGCTAACGATGCTATGCCATCGTGGTCAAATCGTGGTAGCTGGGTAGATGTAGCTGCTCCAGGGAATTATATTTATTCTTGTATACCGGATGCACAATATGGATATAAATCCGGCACATCAATGGCTTCTCCACACGTAGCTGGACTTGCTGCTCTGGTTTTCTCGGTAGTCAGCGACACCAATAGCGATGGTAAGCTGAATGATGAAGTAAGGTCGAGGATAGAAGGTACCTGTGACTCCGTAGGGGTCACTGTATCGTACGGTCGTATAAATGCGTATAAGGCAGTAAAGACTCCCTCAGCACCAACCCCAGCGGCGATAACCGACCTCGCCGTTAGTAGTTTTTCAACAGACTCGGTGACCCTCCACTGGGCAGCCCCTGGCAGTAATGACAACGTAGGCACCGCATCGCAATACGACATCAGGTACTCGACATCGCCGATAACAGAAGCGAGCTGGGATTCAGCCACGCAGTGTACGGGAGGGCCGGCCCCACAGCCAGCAGGGAGTAGCGAGAGTTTTAATGTAGTTGGGCTCTCACCCGTCACGATGCACTACTTCGCTCTAAAGGCAGCGGATAATGTACCGAACTGGTCAGAGCTTTCCAATGTTGCCAACGGATCTACCGGGGTTGATACTTCGGCTGGCTCGAACGTGACCGTCTCCCTACCCGGCGTAGTTGTGACGTTCAGCAATGTTGCAGCACAGGGAATCACGGCTGTGACCATATTGCCAGGGAACGCATGTGGCAGTTTCCCTGCCAAAGTTCAAGCCGTATCTTACATAGATATTATTACCACAGCGGCCTATAACGGCCCGATAACGGTTGGTATCCGATACAACCCAACAAATATAAAAGACCCCCAAAAGCTGTCGCTCTTACACTGTACCGGAACTCAATGGGAGAATGTGACAGCTTCAGCAGACACAGTCAATAATATCGTATGCGGCGAGGTAACGAGCTTGTCCGACTTCGCGCTCGGAGAATCGGGGGGGTGCTTCATCGCAACTGCAGCTTACGGATCTTATCTAGAGAGCCATGTAAATACTCTCCGCAGCTTCCGAGACCAGTATTTAGAGACTAACCCCCTGGGCTCGGCTTTCGTGTCGCTTTACTACAAAGTGAGCCCACCGATGGCAGATTTCATCGAAAAGCATCCCACACTGAAGCCGATTGTAAGGGCTGGTCTGATGCCGGCTGTGGCCATGAGTTCAGTGGCGCTTAACACAACTCTAGCAGAGAAGGTGGCTATCCTAGCATCGCTGGTGCTTCTTTCCATCTTAGTGGCTCTTTGGCTGAGGCGTAGGTCTCTAAGAACGGAGAGGCGCTGATAAATGCTCTCGACCGCTCTAGATATGCAGTTGATAGGGAAAATAGTATTGCAATGACTAAATATCTGAGACTTGCACGCATCACTGCTTGGCCCGCTTCGTTATTTAGCTTCGCGGTTGGCTTCGGAACCGGAGCGACAGAATGGACCAACTGGGAAGATACGCTGTTCGGTTTACTCGCTGTTTTTTCGTTCTTTGGCTTTGCCTTCGCCCTGAACTTCTACTCCGACAGAGATGTGGACAGGTATCATGACGGCTGGCAAAGAGATGTTAAGCTATCAGAGCAACCTCTGCTAACGGGGGAGGTTACCGAGCGAGAATGCAGAATTTTCTGCCTTCTGACATTTATCTTGGCCATTGCTTTTGCTTGGCTCGTGAGTGGCCTTGTTGCCTTGCTTATGCTTGGCGCTTGTCTAGTAGGCGGCATACTCTATTCCCACCCTTCAATTAGATTTAAAGGGAAGCCGATGGCTGATATTGCGTGTATGTCCAGCCTATCCACGCTCCTTTTCTTGGCAGGGTATGCAGTTGCATTGGGGAAAATGCCGAGCTGGCCACTGCTCCTCTTCTTCTCAATCTTTTCCGCTATCGTATATATTCCAACAGTTGTCAGCGACTACCAGTATGATGCTCGTGCTGGGATTAGAACCTCCGCAGTTGTATTCGGCCAGCGCAATTTGCTTAAAGCGATGATGTTTTTTTGCGTTTGCGCCCTCCCTGTCGCATGGTTGATAGTCTCGGGGCCATATCCCATTGGGGCTAAGACATGTATTGTTATAGCCTGTGTAGCGTCATCAATATTAGCCATAATAGCGTGGAGATCTTTGAAGCCCCCGCATCTAGTTATGCCTGTGCTCAGCAGGTATTCACGAGAGGCAATCACGTCTTTTGGCGTGATTGCGCTATTATTTATGTGCTGGGGCATTTTCAGACTTTACTGCCATAGCTATATACCGTGGGATCCGTTTCTATGAAAATATGATGTTTTGAATAGACACGTATCCAGTTAAGTATATAGCTTAAGTCATTCAGCAATCGTCCCCAAATAATGGGCCTTGTGTGCCAAGAATGACGTATATGACGAGGCAAGGGTTATACAGGGCGAACATTTCGAAGGAACGCAAGAGTCCCAACAAGCTGGTATTCTCTCACCTTGAAAGCAAACCCTTGCGCCCAAATACAGTTATGTGTGCCTGGACAACTCTGGCTGCTCGTGCCGGCCTTAAGGTTATACGCATGCACGATGCTAGGCATACCCATGCCTCAATCATGCTAAAGCAGGGCATACTCCCCAAGGTTGTCATAGGAGAGGTTGAGCCACTCAAGTATTTAGATCCCCCTTGATACCTACAGCTACGTAGCCCCAGGATTTTAAGAAGTGGTTGCCGCTCGTTTTGACGATGGATTAGTATATTGAATAACAAATGGTGATGACTCCGGCTAAAATAGAACGGTGCAGATTACAAACACCAAATCTAAAGTAGAAGGAGCCATCACAAATGGAGAATACCTTAACCAGGAAACTAAAGCACAACACCCCCTTGACAAATCTGCCCTTAGTGCCATATATTATGCCCGAACGAACTTCCCAGGTTACCTTCATTTGTTGCCTTTTCACTCTGCTCCTCAATGAAGGGCAGACCTTTATAGCATGCAGGGATAAAGTACGCATTTAGCCTGCACTTCAATGCCAGAACTGCGAGTAAAAGTAAGGGGGTAGCAGATGACTAGACAAGACAAAACAGTGAGGATAGTGTATAACGCAAGAGGTCGAGATATCTTGGCCTGGTTCATAAAGACAGCGCTTTTCTCCCTGATAACGCTGGGATTATATTTACCTATCGCAGCAAATAAATTAGTTCGATATATGTGCGAGCACACTGAGATACAAATGGTAGAGTCCCAGTCTCCATGAGCATAGTAGAAAATGTATATCATAAAATGACAGAAGCCCCGGCAAGTATCGGGGCTTCTGTCATTTTATGATATTTTTAAGATGCTGAACTAGCACAAAATATATCAGCAAGCTATTTGGGGAAACCAGCCAGCATGCAGCAATACAGGTCGGTGGTGTGATATGGGGCAGTCGGTCTGAGTTCTGTAATGTACCTTCATATATTGCTAAATTTATCAGTATAATCCCTGGGAAAATTGACGCTGTAGTGTATAATATCGCAGACAATCGGTAGAAGAGGTTTTAATATTGAAAAGTTCACTGAGAAGACGGCTATTCCATGTGTCAGCCAGCTTGTGTATCGTAATGGCCATGTGTTTTTTGCCCAAGATGACCCTACTTTTATCGTTGGGGTCTGTGACCTTTCTCTTCTTAGTATTTGAATTCATTAGGCTTAGAGTTTCCGGAATAAACCGGTGGTTTATATCACGTTTTGGATCAATGTTGAGGGAAGAAGAGACGTCAAGCGTGACTACTTCCAGCTACGTGTTAGTAGCAGCGCTTGTATCATATATGGCCTTCGGAAGAGATATTGCGATACTTTCCGTATCTTTTCTAGCAATTGGTGATGTTGCTGCTGCCATCGTTGGTCAACATATTGGTAGGACAAGACTCTTTGGCAAGGCATTGGAAGGAGATTTGGCATGCTTTTTCTCTTGTCTCGCAATAGGATTTGTCTTCTATTATGCGGGTTTGAATGTCGGTTCACTGACCATAGTAATTGGCGCTGTTGGTGCTACCGTTGGACAAGCCATACAAATGCCTGTGGATGACAACTTGACTTTGCCTTTACTTGCGGGTGTGTTGATGGTAGCTGTGCCAAGCTAAATCTGTACTATAGCAACATTTCAGGTAAGCCCTTCCAGACCTAATCCTCTTCAAATACATCATGAAGCACTACAGGGCACCATTGTCCTAAACCCTGTAGTCAAAATCTGGGGGCTTTCTGGCTTGTGGTGAACCAACAAAGGCGGCAGCGGAGCGTTTTGACCAAGCTCTCATTAACCACAAAGCGAAAAATGAGGCCGTTGAAAAATTTGGTTAGTAAATTGTTAGCAAAACAGGGATATGGTTAACATAAAATGGGTTATTTGGCTACGAAGATGGAATAATGGTAGCGCATAGGGGATTCGAACCCCTGATCTTCGCCTTGAGAGGGCGATGTCCTTGGCCGCTAGACGAATGCGCCCCGCTAATCTGTGTCTGATAGACATTATATGCCCCTCAGGCAATTGCTATTATACCTGAAGGCTCAAAGGTGGGCAAGTAAGATAAAGGCTCGATGCGCTTGACATTATTACAATATATGTTACAATATGTTGTAATAGGAGGGTTAAGCTATGGCTAGAATTAAATCCATATCTATTAGCGAGGCGAGGCCGAAGCTGACGCATCTGGTTGATGATGTCTCAACAGGCGGAGAGGCTTATTTTATTATCTCTAATAGCGAGATTAAGGCGGTTCTCTTGGGTATAGATGATTATAATGCTCTCCGAGAGCGGCTGGAGGATTTAGAGGATACTATAGATATTCTGAAGGCTGAACTCGAAGGCGAGCCAACGATGACTTTTGCAGAGCATCTGGAGAAAACGAAGGCCGGAAAGAAGGTTCGTGTACCGGCTTGAGATCAGCCACATAGCGCATAAGCAGATTGATGCTCTTCCTCATAGATTTGCCCGGAGGATTAATGAGGCCGTTGTTCAACTGGCTAACGAGCCGCGACCGGTTGGGGCTAAGAAGTTATTGGGAATAGAGGGATTCAGGATCAGGGTGGGGGACTATCGAATCCTATATGTGGTAAACGATGCGTCTTGCTCGATAACTGTATACAGGGTGAAACACCGAAGAGAGGTTTATAGGTAGTCCAACATAAATATGGCTGGGGCACGAGGATTCGAACCTCGGCTAACGGATCCAGAGTCCGCTGTCCTACCGCTAGACGATGCCCCAGTATCCACAGGCTGAGACGCGGTATAACCGTTTGCTTTCTCAGCTTCACGTTTATAGTGTAGTAGACTTATAGAATCTTGTCAACGCCTTTTTATATGAGAGCGTTTAGCAACACTTTTCAGCCTCCTAAATCCCCCAGTCTTGAGGGACTTTTGAGTCTGGGGGGTACCCCCAAACCCCTGGCAGGAGGAATCCTGCACCTCTTTTCAACCCCTTCTGTCCCCAATCTTGGGGGAAGTTCAATGTCTTTGCGAGGAGTCAGCCTCTGGCGGACGACGAAGCAATCCCTTCGTGGTCGTAAATATCGACAGGGCGATGAGATTGCTTCATCCTTCTAATGAAGGACTCGCAATGACACAGGGACTCTACTCTCTGCACTCCCAGTTAGTAAACGAGCTTTCTATAAGCTAGCGTGTGAAGCTGAATTCTACGCTGATGTCGACAAAGGTGCTGCCCTCCACCCAGGCGTCGGGGAGCCGGATGGTGATTCGTGTAGATTGGGGATAGAAGAGCAGCTTGGTCTTGTAGGTCAACGAATCGCCAGTTTCAAGGTCTTTGATGATGCGAGGCGGTATGAAGTATTCTGCTTCGTTGCCAGCCTGGTCTGTGGCATAGGCACCCGGTTGGAAGATACTGTAGAGACGGCTGGCCTTGAAGCTTTGTCCGGTAGGATTCTCTATTCTCCACTGAACCTCGACCTCGTTACCAACCCAGGTGGTCATGACCAGGGTGATGTTGAGTCCGGAAAGCGTGCGAGTGATATTGAATACTTTGGTCACAGGCTCAGGGGTGGGTGTAGGGGTAGGTATGGGGGTCGCTGAAGGTGTTGGTGTCGGACTGGCTGCAGGTGTAGGCGAGGGCGCTTCCTTCTCAGCAATACAGCCAGAGGCGCTGACCGTGAGCACAAGCACTAACAGCAAGGTTAGCAAAGCGGTTGACTTGCTCATCCCGTCCAATACTCCAATAAAGTTACCTTCTTGGTTTTCGCTACTTCTCTGTAGTTTACGATCTCTCTTGTTTTCGGCACTTGCTGGGACGTTGTGACCTCCCTTGTCGGCGGCGTAATCGAGTAGGTGAAATTTCCTATGTAGTCTCCTTCGTGCCGCACAGTGACATCCTCTTGCTTTCCCGGGGCGAGGAATTGCCAGGCGGCTTTGGTGACTTTCTTGCTGGGAGCTACGTCAGTGGCTAGAGTTGCCATATTGAACTCGATCCGGAAGTATCCGCTCTCCACATCGGTATTTTTGATGGTAACAGAGCAATCTGAGGAAACTCTCCAGTACCAGTTGGAGATTTTGGTATCGATGACCTTATAGTCTAACGGAATCTCTTCGGTGCTGGTTTCTGTAACATAGTATGTTTCTGTTGTAACATAGGGCTCAGACTCATAATAGGTCACACTCTTGAGCGGGGCGGCGGATATCACAGCACTGGCTATTACCAGAATTGCTATGACTATTAGTATTAATAATGTTCTCATTGCGATTGCTCTCTTCGGTCAGGTAATCTTCTATACTTATTTTGCAGCTTCAGCCCTTATCTTGCAACTTCTTCAGCGCCTCATCTATGCGTTTAAGACACCTCTCTTTGCCCAATGATGCCATGGTCTGGAATAGTGGCGGAGCGGCAGTGCGTCCGGTGACCGCTACACGCAACAGACCGAAGAAATCGCCAGTCTTCAGCCCTAGCTCCGTGGCGAGGGGTCGGAGGGTATCTTCTAACGATTGGGTGTTGAAGGTCAGGGCTTGAAGCCGCTCTAGAGCGGCTTCAAGCCCTCTCACAGCATCTTCTTTGGTCAGCTTCTTGCCCAGAAGCAGGCGGGTGTCGTAAACGGGTTCATCTACGAAGAAAAAGTCATAAAGTGGTGCAGCTTCTGCCATCGCTCCCATTGCGCTCTCTACTTTTCCCAATGTTGTCAGGCGCTCCCGAATAAGAGGTACGATCTGCTTCACATATTCTCGGGAAAGGGGGCGTTTCACCGATTGAGGCAGGTCTCTATCCAGAAATGGCAATAGCCGGTCTGTAAGCTCCTCAGGGCTCAATTTACGTACATATACTCCGTTCATCCACTTGAGCTTGTCGAGATTGAAGATAGCGCTGGTCTTGCTGATGCGCTCGATGGAGAAGTGGCGTATCAGTTCCTCTTTAGTGAAGAGCTCAGTGTGGTCGTCGAGCGACCAGCCCAGAAGGGCGAGGAAGTTCATCATCGCCTGCGGCAGGTATCCCTGGTCGCGATATTCTGTGATAGCGGTAGCGCCATGCCTCTTGCTCAACTTGCTGCGGTCGGTTCCCAGTATCATGGGCAGGTGTGCAAACAGGGGCGGCTGGTAACCCAGGGCGTTATAGAGCAGCATATGGCGTGGAGTGCTCGACAGCCACTCGTCGGCTCTGAGAACATGCGTTATCTTCATCAAGTGGTCGTCAACCACATTGGCGAGATGATAGGTAGGATAGCCATCCGACTTCAGTAGCACAAAGTCGTCCAGTGTGCTGTTATCGAAAACCACCTCGTCTTTGATGAGATCGTTGAACTTGGTCTGACCTTCGAGAGGTATCTTGAATCTGATTACAGGGATGATGCCTTCTGTTTCAAATTTAGCCTGCTCCTCCTGGCTCAGGTTGCGGCAGCGGCGATCATAGCTGCGCATCGAATCCTTGCGCTGAGCCATCTCTGTGCGCATCTGGGCCAGCCGCTCCTCGGAGCAGTAGCAGGGGTAGGCGTGGTCTCCCTCCACCAGTTGCCGGACTATTCTTTGATAGTGTTCCAGACGTTGTGACTGGAAGTAGGGTCCGTAGTTGCCGCCTACCTCCGGTCCTTCGTCCCAATCTATTCCCAGCCAGCGCAGGCCATCAAGGATAGCTTCTACTGCCCCTTCGACCTTGCGGTTGACGTCGGTGTCCTCGATGCGCACGATGAAGCTGCCGCCGCTGTGCCTGGCGAAGAGCCAGTTAAACAGGGCAGTCCTGATATTCCCCACATGAGGATATCCCGTTGGGCTGGGTGCGAAGCGCACCCGAACTTTACTTTCGCTCATAGCTCTCCGTCAATTGCTCCCTATTCTAGCACCATCGAAAGTGAGCGTCTATATTACTTTTGCCTATTCGAGTTTCACCCACCCCATGTAAAAAAAGGTTATAGCTAAGTACTGAGATTCTTCACTACGCTCAGAATGACAAGGCATCGCTGACATCCGACGAGGGCAGACACAGGGGTCTGCCCCTACATGGTAATAGCACAAGTCATCGTGATTGTATCAATCTGTAGAGGCGTTCAATTGAATGCCCCTACGTTGTGGCATGAATGTGCTGGACGAGTCAATTCCCTTGACAAAGGTGAGGGGAAACTGTACGCTTATCTGGGATTTTAGATTCGAAAACCAGGGAGAAATCATCTATGCCCTCTGATTTTATCCGGGACATTATCAACGAACACAACAAGAACAATAGGTATGGTGGGCGCGTGCATACGCGGTTCCCGCCGGAGCCCAACGGCTATCTGCACATTGGCCACGCTAAATCCGTGTGCCTCAATTTCGGCATCGCTGCCGAGTACAAAGGTCTCTGCAATCTGCGGTTCGACGATACCAACCCCACCAAGGAAGAGGTGGAATATGTTGAATCGATTATAGAGGACGTGCGCTGGCTTGGCTTCGACTTTGAGGACCGCCTGTTCTATGCCTCGGACTACTTTGAGCAGATGTATGAGTGTGCGGTGCAGTTGATAAAAGCCGGCAAGGCTTATGTCGATGACCTGAGCGCGGATGCGATCAGAGAGCACCGCGGCACTCTCACTGAGCAGGGTAAAGAGAGTCCATACCGCAACCGTTCTGTCGAGGAGAACCTCGACCTGTTCCAACGCATGAGGGCAGGTGAGTTCGAGGATGGCTCCCGGGTGCTCCGCGCCAAAATCGACATGGCGTCACCGAATTTCAATATGCGGGACCCGGTAATGTATCGCATCCTGCATGCGGAGCATCACCGCACGGGCGACAAGTGGTGCCTCTATCCCATGTACGACTGGGCTCACGGGCTCGAGGACTCTATCGAAAGGATTACCCATTCCATCTGCACCCTGGAGTTCGAAGACCATCGCCCCCTGTACGACTGGTTCCTCAATGAACTGGGGGTGTACCATCCCCAGCAGATTGAGTTCGCCCGCCTCAATCTCACTTACACCGTGATGAGCAAACGCAAGCTGAGGCAATTTGTGGAGAACGGATATGTCAGCGGGTGGGATGACCCCCGCATGCCCACTGTTTCCGGTTTGCGCAGGCGCGGATACACGCCGGAGTCCATCCGTAATTTCTGCGAGCGCATCGGCGTAGCCAAGACCGATAGCACCATTGACGTTGCGCTGCTTGAGTATTGCATCCGGGAGGACTTGAACAAGCGTGCCCCGCGCGTTATGGCTGTGCTGCATCCCCTTCGCGTGGTTATCGACAATTACCCCGAAGGCAAAACAGAGGAACTGGAGGCTGTCAACAATCCTGAAGACCCCAATATGGGGATGCGGAAAGTGCCATTCTCGCGCGTGCTGTACATCGAGCAGGACGATTTCATGGAACAGCCACCGAAGGAATTCTTCCGTCTGGCCCCAGGTCGTGAGGTGCGATTACGCTATGCGTATATCATCAAATGCGTTGAGGTGGTGAAGGATAAGGCCGGCGGGGTGGTTGAGCTGCATTGCACGTACGACCCTGATACACGGAGTGGAGCGACAGGAAGCAGCCGCAAGGTTAAAGGAACCATCCACTGGGTTTCTGCTGCCCACGCGCTCAAAGCTGAGGTGCGGCTTTATGACCGTCTCTTCACGGTGGAGAACCCCGGCGATGTCGATGAGGTCGAAACCGTTTTGAATCCCAAATCACTGCAGACTTCGACGGGATATCTCGAACCCAGTCTGGCAAACGCGACTCCGGGGAGTAAGTATCAGTTCGAACGGCTGGGGTATTTCTGTGTTGATTCGAAGGAATCTTCTGCAGAGCGGCTGGTATTCAACCGGACGGTTACTTTACGCGACACGTGGGCCAAGATCGCGAAAAAGCTCTGATAAAGAAACGTTCCCCGCAGTCAAAGCTGCTTCAGCACTTCCTCCAGGTCGGGGGGTAGCTCGGCTCCGAACTCCACGAACTCTCCGCTCGAGGGCAATTTGAAGCCAAGCCGATGGGCGTGGAGGAATTGCCTCCCCAGCAGGGGCGACCTTTTCCCGTAAACATGGTCGCCGAAGATAGGATGACCTATTGCTGCGAAGTGTACCCTTATCTGGTGGGTACGCCCCGTCTCAGGCATCGCCTCGACCAATGTGTAATCATCGAAGTATTTAAGCACTCTGTATTCTGTGCGCGCCTCCCTGCCTCCGGATACCACTGCCATTTTCTTCCTGTCTTTGGGATGTCGGCCTATGGGGGCATCTATAGCTCCGTGCTCCGGTGTTAGATGCCCTAAAACCAAGGCAAGGTATCCCTTCTTAATGGAGCGCTGTTTTATCTGGCGGGAGAGGCTCCTCTGGGCAGCTTCATTTTTAGCTACCATCATCAGCCCTGAGGTATCCTTGTCCAGTCGGTGCACGATGCCAGGGCGAATCGAGCCGTTAATCTCTCCGAGGTCAGGACAGCGGGCGAGGATGGCGTTCACCAGCGTGCCTGTATGTTGACCGGCGGCGGGATGAACCAGTAATCCCGCTGGTTTATCGACCACTATAAGGTCTTTGTCCTCGTAGATAACCTTAAGCGGTATATCCTCAGGGGCAAGGGAGATAGGTGACGGTGGGGGTATAGATGCAACTATCCTATCGCCGGTGTTGAGCTTCTGGCTGGCTTTGGCGGCATGGCCGTTGACTGCGACCTGTCCATCGTTTATCAGCTTCTGAGCATAGGAGCGCGAAATCTGGCACTGCTCCGCTATGTACTTATCGAGGCGTTCGCCAGGGCTGGAGGCTGTAAACTCGAGCCTTCTATTCATTTTTGTGCTCTGTCGGAGACTTTCTTCGATGAAACGAACAGAAGGTAATAGGCGATAAGGATAGTGCCCACGACTATAGCTGAATCTGCCACGTTGAACACAGGCCAGGGGCCGATATCGATAAAATCAGTGACCTTTCCCTCCAAGCGAAGCCGGTCGATGAGATTGCCAATGGCGCCTCCCAAATCAAGCCCCAAGCCTATCTTGAGCAGCCTGCTTTTCAGGGGTATGTAGCGAAGGTAAACGAGAAACACCGCTATGCCGATTACAGCAACCAGGGCGAGGAGGAATGCCTGGTTGGCGAGAATACCGAAGGCACCGCCGGTATTGGTGACGTAAGTTAGCCTGATTATCCCTGTGTTGGGTATCGACTCGCCCAACTCCATATTTGCTCTTATAAGGTATTTAGTGAGCTGGTCGAGGCCTATCACAGCCAATGCTATTACGAGTAGGAGCAGCCCTCGGGTAGCTTTGCGGTTAGATTTGTCCATTGTGTTCGAGTTTAGCATATCCGGGAACGGCGTACAACTTCACGATGGACATCAGCAGGAAGGTTATAAAGGAGCCGGCTGGCTCTGCGCTGGTAAATTGAGCGCATTAACGAAGAAGGCAGTGACCCGGGCAGCCACCCTGTCTTCATAGCCTCCCCAGAAGTGGTCAGCCCCGGATACTAGCTCGAAGTCATTGGGTGGAGGCAGTTCCTCGGCAAGGCGCTGGAGGGAGATAATGCTTACAAACTGGTCGGCGCCGCCGCAGACGATGAGCTTGGGTTTGGTGTATTGCTTCAGCGGAACGTATGTAGAGACCGCCGGCGATATCAGCGCCAGGGCTTTCACCCTCTCATCGGCGGGGGCAGCCTCGAGAGATACTGCGCCTCCGAAGGAGTAGCCGCAAAGCCCGATTCTCTCTTTATCAACTGCCTCCAGCGTGGACAGGTAGGAGATCGCTGCTACGATGTCCTCTCTTTCCCCGATGCCGTCAGCGAACTTGCCCTGGCTTGCGCCCACGCCGCGGAAGTTGAATCTCAGGGAAGCTATCGATGCTTGCGCCAGAGCCTGGCAGATGGGGACGACCACATTATTGTTCATCTCGCCACCATAGAGGGGGTGCGGATGGCAGACCACCACTCCGGGGAAAGGCCCTTTGCTCTCAGGTACAACGGTCATGCCCTCAAGGATAAGGTCGCCGCAGGGGAACTTCACTCTATTCTCTATCATGGTCTGTCCTCTTTTTTAGTTTGTCCCTCGTCCTTCCCTCTTCCGTGCCATTTTTTGAGCCTGCCCTCTATTTCTTTCTCGAAGCCCTGGTCGCTCGGCTCGTAGTATTTCTTACCCTGGAGTGAATCGGGAAGGTTCTGCTGCTCCACGAAATGTCCGGCGAAGTTGTGGGCATATTTATAGCCTTTGCCGTAGCCCACATCGCGCATCAGCCTGGTGACCGGATTGCGTAGATGGAGTGGGACGGGGTCGTTCCTGGTCTTCTCCACATCCTGCTGCACCCTGGAGTAGGCTGTGTACAGGGTGTTGCTCTTGGGTGCGGTAGCCAGATAGACCACCGCCTGTGCTAAGGCCAGGTTGCCTTCAGGCATGCCTACAAAGTGGACTGCCTGCTGGGCCGAGGTGGCGATGACCAGCGCCTGGGGATCGGCCATGCCAATGTCTTCCGAGGCGAACCTTATCAGTCTCCGGACGATGTAGAGCGGGTCTTCCCCAGCTTCCAGCATTCTCCCCAGCCAGTATAGTGCAGCATCGGGGTCCGAGCCTCGCAGCGACTTATGGAGAGCGGAGATGATATTGTAGTGCTCCTCGCCGGCCCTGTCGTAGAGCAGGGCGCGGTGCTGGATGGCATCTTCGATGGCGCTGAGTTTGATATGGCGCTTGCCGTCTTCAGAGGGTGCGGTGGTCGAGGCGGCAAGCTCCAGGGCATTGAGCGCAACTCTGGCATCTCCATTTGACATAACTAACAGAAATTCGAAGGCATCTTTATCCAGTTCCACCCTCATCTTGCCCAGTCCCTGCTCCTCATCCTCGATAGCCCGCTGCATGATGAGCTTGACCTGTTCCTCGGTGAGCGCGTTCAGGGTGAACACTCGGCAGCGGGAGAGCAGGGGAGAGATGACCTCGAAGGAAGGGTTCTCGGTGGTAGCGCCGATGAGGGTGACGGTGCCGTTCTCCACATAGGGAAGTATGGCGTCCTGCTGAGCTTTGTTGAAACGGTGTATCTCGTCGATGAAAAGGATGGTTCTCTGCTGGTACAATGCGTGGCGCTCCCTAGCCTCATCGACGATGCGGCGCAGGTCGGCGACGCCCGAAGCTACCGCAGATATAGGGCTGAAGTGCGACCTGGTAACGCTGGCGATGATATTAGCCAGCGTAGTCTTGCCGCTGCCCGGCGGGCCCCAGAAGATGATGGAGGGCAGCTGGTCGGCCTCGATACTTTTTCTCAGCACATGGCCCTCACCCAAGATGTGCTTCTGCCCCACGAACTCGTCAAACTTCCCGGGCCTCATGCGCGCAGCCAGAGGGGCTTCACGCCCCAGTTGGCTCTCGCCCGCATGTTGGAACAGGTCTGGCCCTTTCTCTTTTTTAGACTGTCTCACGTTTTCTGAACCTATTGGTTAGGTTTGGTTTCTATTACCCTATTCAGTATAAATGGTGCATTTTTCTCTATGTTCACTAGACATCTGTATTCTGCCAAGTTTCTAACAACCTCTGGTATATCAACACCTGGAATCCCCCCGTCTATGTAATGAAAAGGGGGTTGGTCTTCATTTTCCTGGGTGGGATAAAGCCATTTCATCTCGGCTTCTCCGGTAGCTTCATATACAACATTATCACCAGGATTAGAGAGCTCCTCATAAAGTTCCCGTATTTTCTCCAAAGCTAACGTTTTTTTGAAGACTTGCATTTTTGTCTTGTGATACCAACCTCTTTGAGGACCATCGGGTTGCATTTCCTTACCTATAGTACAACAATGCAGCACGTAAGGAGATGCTTGAAGTATACGTAAAGCCTCATCCTTTCCTGTGAATTGAGTAATAATATTAAATTTTTTAGATAACCTTCTACTTACTTGGAAAATGGCTGGGAAGGGGTCCATGAAAATGTAACCAGACTCCACATCAAATCTTTCTTGCCAAGTTCCTGTTCTCAACATTACTCGCCAGTCTAAAAACAACTTCAACACATATTGTAAAATTGTGACATTTTCAAATTTGTTAAGCTCTGCATATGTTATCCGTAAAAGCGGCAGAAGTACAATTAGACATAATCTATTTTTCAGAATGTCTCTTTTCCTCTGAGCTTCGTCAAATTTATGCTGAGGGCCATCAAATTCTATGGCAAAAAGTGGGGTGAATGAATCTTTCTTTCCTTCACATACCACGAAATCGAAGTGCGACATCAGTAAAAAACGCCCTTCTTCGTAACTTAACTCATCTACTTCGGCCTGAAGTAAATCGCCCAGCCTGACTTTGGTGAAAACCCTATAATTAGAGTCTCTCAGAGTAGTCTCTATTATCCTATAAGTTATCTTTTCTCCAGACGAGTCTAATAGCTGCTTTAATTTCACTTGTCCATCTCTTAAGGGCCATTATACATCAGTCATAATTCAGGACTCATTTCTTTTCTGCCGGCTCTACTGACTGAGTTGTCTAGTCTGTAAATCTGTACAGTTTTGGATGACAAGCATTTCTCTACGGTTAGGATGTGAGCCTCTTAGTCTTATCGCTAAGGGTATACGAACTGTTTCCTTGGTTGTCAATGCCCCTGATTCACCCGTACCTCTTAACCTCAAACTTGTAGAGCTTTATCGGCTCGTCGTAGTCAATACCGGCTTTCTGGCGGCAGATGTCTATCTGCTGCTCCACGGTATCCACTCCTTCGAGGTCGGGTAGCAGCAGGCCCCGCCGCCCTCCGCTCTCCACGATGACGCCGTACTTCCTGGGGTCAAGCTCGTCCTTGCTTTTCACCGGCACAGGTTTGGTGAGTACATCTACGCTGTAGGTGAGGTCAGAAAGCTCCGCAACAGCCACCTGAGCGAAACGCGGGTCTCTGGTCGCCGATGATATGGCGTTGGCCATGGTCTCCTGAGCTACATTGGACTTCGTCGGTTCGAATGTTCCGATGCAGCCCCTCAGTTTGTCGTGTTTCTTGATGCATACGAAAACCCCTGCTCTCTCTTTCATCTCCGGCGTCGGTTCCTGGGGTTGGGGAAGCTCCTTTTTGCGGACATAGCTCTCCACCGTTTCCTTGGCCAGCTTTGTTAGAGGGTGCATTTTCTCTGGTTTCATGGCTTCCCTCCTATCACCTCTTCACAATTATCCCGGCATAGCCTACCACGCCGGAGTAATCGCCGGTCACATCGCCGCTCGTTTGATATTTGACCAGTTCCGCTCGCTGGGCTCCCAGTTCCCTGGCAGCCGAGATGAGACTCACTGTTGGCGCATAGCCGCACATTGAAATGTTCAGTTTTTCAATTCGATTTAGCAGCTCGTCTTCATTCAGTTCCAGTATGGCGTTTATGGCCTGGGTATCCTTCCTTTTTGCGGATTCCTGCGACTCGTAGTGAGTCATGTCGCTGCTGGCGATGATTATTGCCTCAGCCTTTAAATCCTTGATCGCCTTCGCTATCGCCTTGCCGATCTCCTTATAAACGGCTCTGGGGCCATATGAGAACACAATGGGCACTATTTTGAAGTCCTGCTTGAGATATTGTAGAAACGGTATTTGAACCTCAACTGAGTGTTCGTAAAGATGCGCAACCTGGTCTTCTTCCAGGTTTTTGGATTCCGCCAGAATCTGCTTCCCGAGTTTGGAGTCTATCTCCACGTTGCCCAGAGGTGTTTTCCATGTGCCTTCCGTCATAATGCTGAAGGGTTTGCCATAGCCCGTGTGGTTGGGGCCCATGATGATGAAAGTATCCTTGAACTTGATTCGCGACATTACGGCACCGGCCACTGCCCCCGAGTAAACATAGCCGGCGTGCGGCGAGACCAGGCCGATAACCTCTTCCTTCTGTGCCTTCTTATCGATGAATTTGCTGATCTGAGCTTCCAGTGAGGAAGGCGAACCGGGATAGAATTGCCCGGCTACAATCGGCTCTCTAATCATCGTGGCCCCTCCCCCTTTTAGGATTTTACCCTAAAATTGAGCTCCGCCCCGCAGAAGCGGCACTTGGAGCCATTAAGACCCACTATCTTGGTCTGGTAACCTACGCGCTGCACCACCACCCTGCCGCAGGAGTAACATGTCGTGTTCTCCCCTTTGTGTCTGTGCAGGTTGCCCACATAGATGAAGCGAAGCCCGGCCTTTTGCCCGATGCTGTAGGCGCGTTCAAGTGTTGACACCGGTGTAGGCGGCAGATTTTGCAATTGGTGTTGTGGGTAGAACCGAGTCACATGCCAGGGGGTAAGCTCGCCCAGGCGGTCTTTGATCCAGTTGGCGATGCCCTCAAGCTGTGCGTCATCGTCGTTCATGGTGGGGATGATGTTAGTGACTACCTCGACATGCATCTTCCACTTCTGTTGTGCTCTCTCTGCGACCTCGAGGATACCACGCCACTTGGATATCTTGGCCAGTTTCATGTAGAAGGAGTCTGAGAAACCTTTGACATCGACTCTCCAGGCATCGAGATAAGGACCGATGGTATCCAGGGCCTCGGGCGTGGAGTAGCCGTTGGTTACATATACGGTATACAGTCCCGCGACTTTGGCGAGCTTGGCTGAGTCCAGGGTGTACTCCAGCCAGATAGCAGGCTCGTTGTAAGTCCAGGCGATGCCCTGACTATCATAGCGTTTGGCGAGTTCGATTGATTTCTCAGGGGATATCTGCTGCGAGTCATGTTTCTCCTCCCAGGGCGCTTGACACGAAATCTGCCAGTTCTGACAGTGCATGCAGTGGAAGTTGCAGCCCCAGCCGCCCAGGGAGAAGGCCAGGCTTGTGGGGTAAAAGTGGAACAGGGGTTTCTTTTCGATGGGGTCGACTGCCACTGAGGATACCTCGCTGTAGTTCAAGATATGGAGGATGCCATCCTTATTCTGGCGCACCTGGCACAGTCCGTACTTCTGCGGCCTGATGGTGCAGCGCCACTGGCAGACGTGGCAGCGGACCACGGAGTCACCTAGCTTCTCATACAGCATTGCCTCGCGTGTATTGGTATCCATAGAAGGCCCCCATCAGGCCAGAGTCTATCACACCACAGAAGCCATGTCTATCAGGTGTTTTATATCCCCAGCCACTTGCCAAACCAACATCGAAGGGCTAGAATGAGACATAAATTAATATACATGCCTGAGCCCCTGGGCGAAAAGAGATTTTTCAAGAGGACTTGAGAATATGGCCAAGAAATCACGCAAGAGAGCCGCAAGATACTCGGAACTCAGTAAGTCAAGAAAGAAACGGCAGATAACCAGACCTGCTCCCGAACAGGAAGTAGTTTCCACCCCCAAAAGTCAGGAGATAGCTGCACCCAGCACAAAAAAGAGCCCCGCTCCTTCAAAGAGCCCGGCTCTACAAAGGGGGCCCAGGACACAACCTGGTATTAGGCTAGCTATTCCTGACTATAAATATGTAAGAGATGACTTGAAGAGGGTAGGGATACTAACCGGAGCGATTATTGTGATAATTATAATCTTGGCTTTTGTGCTGGGTTAAGGTTCCTCTTCCTCCTCCTCTTCTTCCTGCTTCTCCTTTTCTGGGGAACGGATCGCCATAGGCAGTGTTGCTCTGAATTTCTCCTTGGACTTCTTGCGCGTGGTGGGTAGCTTCTGAATTGCTTCCTTCACCTGGGATAGCCTTTGTTCGGGCTGCTCCCCTGCCATATCCACTACCACTCCTCGCACTCCCAGCCCCCATAGAATCTCGATATCGCTGATTGATAAGCCAGAGGGCATAGTCATTAAGACATACTTCCCTGTGCTGCCAGCTAGACGCTCCAAAACCATTAGCTGATGAACGGTAAAGGTGGGCTCGTCCTCGCTGGCCGGGCTGAGGAGCACTGCGTCTACTTGGAGGCGATTTATTGCCTTTACCAGGTTCTCGGGCAGCGAGGCATCGATCCTAAGCACCTTACCGATTCTCTCCTCTATCAGGATCGCTGCTGGAGTCTGGGCCGGGTTGAAAATAACGTAATCGCAGCCAAGTTCAAGGAGTTGTTCGATATCTTCCTTGTTCACTGTCTCCAGGGATACACCCCAGGGAATTTCAGCTTTAGCGCGGTTCATTTTGGCTAGTGCTTTGCTATCCTTCTCCAAATTCTCCGCGGTCAGTAACAAAGCGTCAGCGCCTTCCTTTGTGGCGACGGTTATCAACTGCGCATTTCCCGCAGGCACACTGGCAATGGTCAACATCTGCGAAATTTTTGTTCTGGTCACCGCCGGCCCGAAACCCATTGGCTGACCGTTGCCCTCAGAAATTCGCTCTAGCTTCTCCAGGAGCTTGCTCATCGTTTCCCCCTTTTCACCATGTCCCAAGTCACACTGCTGGATAGCATAACGTCCTGTCTAATCTGGTGTCAAGCGATGGGTTAGAGGATACGGGGGAGTGCAGAGGGGATTCACCCCTCTGCCAGGGGTTTGGGGGACACCCCCCAAACCCCAAAGTCCCCCAGTCCTTCCAAAGAAGGAGGGGAATTAAGGGGGTTGAAAAGACGTTTGTAAACGCTCTCTGGTTATACAGGAAATGTCTTTGGATGTCGTTCAGACTATACACTGCTATTCTTAGTAGTTTAAAGGGTATTTAAGGTGAGTACGGATTTCTCAGGTACGATTTCCTAACCGGATTTGAACCGATGGGCTATTCACATGGCTGCTGCTCTAGATTATGCTCTGTGATTAGAACTCGAGCGCAAATTATACTGTGGAAGGCAGTTTTCCCCAGCCTCTCTTTGATATGAGAAAGCTGGTATGGCTAAGGATGGATCTAAGGAGGCATTGTTGATGGCTGAAAATAATCCCTCATCTCCCAAAGGAAGTGGCGATAAAGTCGCAGTAGCAGATCCGGCTCAGGCAAAGGGCCCTAAAAAAGATGATAAGGGAACCGATAGCTTACTCGATGTTTTCACGAGTGAGGAACTTGTAGAAAGCTCCATCAGCAAGCTGTCTAAAGATTTGGGCGAGGTGAGTGTTTATTCCCTGCTTGAGCAAACCAAACAGGTTGCCGAGGAGATTAAATGGGGGCATTAATGGTGGCGATTGCTGCTTCCGATGACCCAGGCTAGCGGATTGGAGGGTGAACTTGAATGAGGAACATCGAGCTCTAATAACCTTGCTTCCTTATGATATTGTCATAACTATTTCTGCACTCAGCGTCCTTCTTTTAACCATTGTCTCATTTGTTCAGCGGCGTTCCACCCGAGTTTGCAAGGCGCCAGTTGTCCTTCCTGCAGGGAATGGGCATCTTAATCAGCGTAAAAGGATATAGCAAGGACGCCAGGACCGGCATGAATTCCCATGGCCGGGGTGAATTCCGTGAGATAAAGTTCGGTGCATTTAAACCTCGCCCCGATCTCCGCTTTCAGCTTCTCACCATCCTCCAGTTCATCGGTGTGGTGCGCTATCACGTGGACTTTGCGATTCCCCACCCTTTCCGCCATTAGCTTCAGCATGAGTTCTACAGCTTTTCTCCTCGTCCTGGGCCGTGCCACGGGCATCATTTCTCCTATTGCCGGGATGTGTTCTACGACAGGCTTCATATCCAATAACGATCCAGCCCAGGCTGCCGCTCTGGCAATACGACCTGTTCTAGCGAGATAGTAAAGCGTGTCCACCATTGCCAGAAGACATACCTTGCCCATCATAGTACGGGCAACGTTGCCTACTTGGGTTAAATCTGCCCCCCGGTCGGCAGCCCGGGCGGCCTCGAGGACGACGAACCCCAATGCTCCTGCCACGGCGCGGCTGTCTAAAACCTCGATAGTGGTTTTGGGCGATACCTCTTTAGCCTGCTCTTTGGCTACTGTTGCTGCTTCAAAGACCTTGCTCTGCAAACTTGTGAGGGTTATGCAGAGTATGCTCTCTGCCTTCTGGCTTGCCTCGCGGTAGGCATCGAGAAAGTCGCCTGCCGATGAGGTTGAGGTGGTGGGGAGGTCTTTCCTTTTGCGCATAATCTGATAGACTTCGCCGGGGCTTATATCAACGCCATCGCGGTAGCTTTTGTCTTTATAGACTATGTAGATGGGAACCAAGCTGATATCGTATTTTTCTACCAACTCTGTGGGCAGGCAACACGTGCTATCCGTAATAACAGCGACTTTTCTCAATGATCACACTTTCAAAAAGGATAAAGCCAGCGGTCGGACTTGAACCGACGACCGGCGGTTTACGAAACCGCTGCTCTGCCGCTGAGCTACGCTGGCGCGTCTACACAAGGGGGATTATACCCGAAAGTGGCAATGTTGGGCAATGGTTTGGTACAAATCTTCAGAGCAGCGCGTAGGTGGTCTGAAGGTTTCGTCTGAATCCGGAAAGACAACCCCCTGGTTTTGGGATAGAGGTCACTATGAATTATCCTTGTCCTCATTTTTGCGGCGAAGTTGCCGTGCCTGGATCTTTTTCTCAATCCAGTATCCTACTCTTCCCGCAAAGAGCATGACTAAAGCCATGCCACCGACTGATGCTATCAACATTGCCCATTTGCCCATAATGCCTATCCTCTAAGCTCTATTTTTGCTGGTTTTCATTAGATTATATCAGTTAGACTAAGCTATTTCGTCTGAATCCAGAAAGATAACCCTTCGGTGAGCTCGCGCGTGTTTGTCGCATCCCAGACAGGAGCCAATATGTTGCTTAACTCTGCATCATTGTGTATAAAAGCGTTGGGCAGAACGATGTCGAACTTGTTGCTTTCTGCCAATATGTAAACCGCCAGTAGATACTGTTCGGAATAGTAATTTTTCCCCTCTGTAGGGTAATCATAAGGTAGGAAGATATCGTGAAATTCGACGAATACACCTGCCTTTAATCGGGGTAACACATCCAGAAAGAAGACGGCGACATCCGAGTTCATACAGCAGTGGTGTGAGCCATCCACAAAGAGGATGTCCCCGGCTTCCAGTTTGTCGAAAACGCTCAAATCCACGTCTTCGAGAGGTTTACGGACGATGGTATCACAAATCGAGTCGATTTCTGCTCTGGGGTAGGGGTCGAGGGACACTATTTTTGTCCGAAGTTTATGGTTGATTATGGCCTTCCTGGCGAATTTCGTGGACCAACCTGAACCTATCTCGAGGTACCTTCTGGGGTTATGCAGACAGAGAAGTGAGAACAGGGTTACCGAGTCCAATGCTCCCAACCAGTAGTTAAACCAGGAGGGTTCGGGGGATTCAGGCGGTGTTTCTAGAGCGATGTCCAGAAAGTCCTCTTTGAAACTGAGGAAACTCTCCAGAATACGCTTGTATGCAGCTCTATTTCTATTGATTATCTCGTAGAGCTTGGCATGAGGGGGCTTCCCATACCCATATCTGGGATCGTGTTTTACGGGGTATTCTAAGTAGTAAGGTTGTGGTATGGGCAGAGCATATTTCTCTAGCGACATCTTCTCTCTTTAACTGTTCGAAGTGGTAGTTACCCAATGAGACCTGATTACATAAACCCTGGAGCGAGACTATTTCTGCCTGCCCCCTCCGTTGCTTTCGCTATCCAGCTTGGCGAACCAACCTCGGAGTATGGCTCTGTCGCTCAGTATATCTTTGGCTGCTGAATAAGGGTCTAGCTCGCCCTTTTCCACCTTCTCTGAGAGCGCAATCAGGTTCTCATCCTTTTCCATCAGCTTGGAGAGCCGCTCGCTGACCCCCTGCTCGATTGCTAGGATTAGCTCCTCTCTCCGCTGCTTCTGGCGCTGCTGGGAGAGTCGTCCTGTGGACTCGAGGACGCTGCGATGTCTTTCAAGCTCTTGATAGAGTTCCTCGATGCCCACATTGTTGATCGCCTGGGTGCATAAAACCGGCACTTGCCAGTAGGAGTTCTTGGGGTTTAGCGATAGCATTGCCTCAAGCTCCATCACCAGTTGGTCTGCCCCCTGGCGGTCTGCTTTGTTGACCACGAAGATGTTGGCGATCTCCATCAGCCCGGCCTTCATGGTCTGAATGGCATCCCCGCCTCCGGGGAACAGCACCACTACGGTGGTATCCACCATCTTTATGATGTCCAGCTCAGTCTGTCCTACTCCCACGGTCTCCACTATAATGAGGTCTTTGCCGAAGGCATCCAGGAGCTTTATCACCGCCCGGGCGGCTCTGGGAAGTCCTCCGAGGCTGCCGCGGGTGGCCATGCTGCGAATGAAGACGCCGTCATCCAGATAGTGCTGTTGCATCCTTATGCGGTCACCGAGCACAGCTCCTCCGGAGAAGGGGCTGGTGGGGTCAACTGCTATTATCCCTACTGATAGCCCTTTACACCTGGCTATGGCGGTCAACCTGTCGACCAGGGTGCTTTTGCCACTGCCGGGAGGGCCGGTGATGCCGATGCAATATGCCCTCCCTGTGCGAGGCAGTATTCTCTTCATTATCTGAGGGACATCGGGGGTGTCCCTTTCTACTAGGGTAATTAATCGTGACAGGGACTGCTCGGCACCACAAAGCATATTCTCAACCAATTCCATGCTGTCAGTCTCCTCATTGCGTGCCATCTTAAGTACCCTAAACCACGGTCTATATTAGCACCGTTTGCCCCTTGAGTGCAATGGCGAGTAGACGAGGGCGTTTAGCAATTCTTCTCAACCCCCTTAATCCCCCAGTCTTGGGGGACTTTTTCAGGCTGGGGGGTACCCCCAGACCCCCACCAGAGGGGCTTAGCCCCTCTGGACTCCCTGGTTACTAAACGACCTCAAAACAGGTGGCGTCCGCCACTGGCGGACGCCACCTTCAAGGGTTCTAATCTCAAGCCTAGTTGGCGAAGCGCCTAAGCCGGTATTTTGGGCAGATGCTTGAGTGCTTCCTCAACCTTCTCCCTGGGATACTCGAAGTCCTCTAGCTGGCCCGTGAGGAATTTCTCGTAGGCACCGAGGTCGAAGTGGCCGTGTCCACTCAGGGCGAGCAGTATGTTCTTTTTCTCACCCGACTGCTTGCACTTGAGGGCTTCGTCTATCACTACTTTGATGGCATGTGCTGGCTCCGGTGCCGGTATGATTCCCTCTGCGTGGGCGAATTGCACCGCCGCCTGGAAGGTGGGGATCTGGTTCACGGCGCGAGCCTCGACGAACCCCAGCTTGTAGAGATGGCAGATGATAGGGGCCATGCCATGGTAGCGCAGGCCGCCGGCGTGTACCGGAGGGGGCACAAAGGAATGCCCCAGGGTGCACATCAGGGCAATCGGTGCCATCCCTGCTACGTCCCCGTAATCCCAGGCATAGAGGCCCTTGGTCATACTCGGGCAGGCTGTGGGCTCGACGCAGATGATTTGCAGCTTCGGCTTCTTCTTCTCGATCTTGTCCTTGACAAAGGGCAGGAACATGCCTGCAAAGTTCGAGCCGCCTCCGACGCAGCCCACGATCATGTCGGGGTAGACACCGATCTTCTCAAGTTGCTTCTTGGACTCCAGGCCGATGACGGTCTGGTGAAGCAGCACGTGGTTTACCACGCTTCCCAGAGAGTAATGCGTATCGTCGCGGCTGAAGGCATCCTCACACGCCTCGCCGATGGCGATGCCCAAGCTGCCTGATGAGTTCGGGTCCTCTGCCAGAATCTTGCGTCCTACCCCTGTGTCCTGGCTGGGACTGGGCACTACCTTGGCCCCGAAGGTCTCCATCAGTATCCGGCGATAGGGCTTCTGATGATAGCTGACCTTCACCATGTAGACCTTGCACTCCATCCCGAAGAACTTGCAGGCCATAGACAGGGCGCTGCCCCACTGACCGGCACCGGTCTCTGTAGCCAGGCGCTTAATCCCCTCTTTCTTGTTGTAGTATGCCTGGGCCACAGCGGTGTTGAGCTTATGGCTGCCTGCTGGGCTCACCCCTTCGTACTTGTAGTAGATGTGGGCCGGAGTGTCCAGTGCCTTCTCCAGCCTCAATGCCCGAATCATAGGTGTGGGCCTCCACATCTTAAGGATATCCTGTATCTCCCCAGGTATCTCGATGTAGCGCTCTTTGCTGAACTCCTGCTCGTTGAGTGCCTCGGCGAATAGCGGAGGCGGTAGACGCGTTATCTCCTTGGTGCCGGGATGACGCAGCGGCGGCAGAGGTTCCGGCAGGTCGGCTTGGATGTTGTACCAGGAAGTTGGCATCTCTTTCTCAGTTAGAATGACCTTTGTGTCCATCTCTTCCTCCTTTCATTTTTGGGGACTTATTTAAAGCTTCCAGCTAACTTGATTGCTACATAGTAGGCCTCCTTTTCGTACTTCGACTTTCACTATTGTTTTCGACTCGGTTGTTTAGAGCGTCTCTCAAGCTCTGGACAAAAAAGTGTACTTTTGACGAAGCGTCCTTCTCTTCGAGCAATTGTATCAGACGGCTGCCCACAATAACTCCATCTGCTATCTTAGCCACCCGCTGAGCCTGCTCTGCGTTGGATATGCCGAAGCCCACACAGAGCGGCTGGCTTGTTCTCTGCCGCACCCTTGAGACAAAGCTTTCCAGCTCTTCAGGCAATTTATCCCGAGACCCTGTGACCCCGGTCGTGGAGACCAGATAGATAAAGCCGCGCGACCTCGCTGCTACCATATAGATGCGCTCGTCGGTGCTCGTAGGCGCAAGCAGATAGATAAGGTCGAGGCCATACTTTAGTGAAATGCTCTCCAGTTCTGTTCCTTCCTCTGGAGGCAAGTCAGGTATAATCAGCCCGCTGACACCAGCTTGAGCGCAATCTTTACAAAAGGCATCCAGTCCATAGCTAAACACGGGATTGAAGTATGTCATAAATACCAGAGGGGTATCGACCTTGGCGCTTAGCTTACTAGCCACTTTGAGACAGAGCTCCGGTGTGACCCCATGCTGCAACGCCTGATAGCTTGCTCTCTGTATGGTGGTGCCATCAGCCAGGGGGTCCGAGAACGGAATCCCCAACTCTACGAGGTCGCACCCTGACGATGCTATCAAAGGGACTGTCTCCAGCGTAGCGTCGATAGAGGGATAGCCTACGGTGAGGTAGGTAATGAGCGCTTTACGCCTTGACCTATTGAAAATAGCCCCGATTTTGCTCACAGGCTCACCCCTAATGCCTCGGCTACAATAGGGATATCCTTGTCACCTCTTCCTGAGATGTTGACCACTAAGAGCTTGTCTTTGCCCAGTTCGGGCGCAATTCTGGATGCATAATATATAGCGTGTGCTGACTCCAGGGCAGGGATTATGCCCTCGGTGGTAGCGAGTAACCGGAATCCCTCTAGTGCCTCTTTATCTGTGACTGCAACATATATCGCTCGCCCTATGTCCTTGTAGTAACTGTGCTCAGGTCCAACCCCGGGATAGTCCAGGCCGGGGGCAATACTTTTAGTATCGCTTATCTGGCCATGCTTGTCCTGTAACAGATATGACTTAGCTCCGTGCAGCACACCCGGTCGGCCAGCTACCAGGGTGGCAGCATGATTGCCATTTCCCATGCCCCGACCCGCTGCCTCGACCCCGATGAACTTCACGCTAAGGTCATTGAAGAAGGGGTGGAAGATGCCGATGGCATTGCTGCCTCCGCCCACGCAGGCAACTATATAGTCGGGGAGCCTGCTGTGAGATGCCATTATCTGTTCCCTAGTCTCCTTACCTATTACCGACTGGAAATCGCGCACTATCATGGGGTAGGGATGGGGCCCCACGACAGAGCCTATCAAATAATAAGTGGTGCGCACATTGGTCACCCAATCGCGGATAGCTTCATTGATAGCGTCCTTTAGGGTACGGCTCCCTGTAGAAACCGGGCGTACTTCAGCGCCGAGCAGTTTCATCCTGAAAACATTCAGAGATTGACGCTGAACATCCTCCTCGCCCATGTAGACGATACATTCCAGCCCTAACATGGCGCATACGGTGGCGGCAGCCACACCGTGCTGACCTGCGCCGGTCTCCGCTATAATTCGGCGCTTGCCCATGCGCAGAGCCAGCAACCCCTGGCCTAGTGTGTTGTTGATTTTGTGGGCACCTGTATGCAGCAAATCCTCCCTTTTTAGCAAGATTTGCGCCCCTCTCAGTTTATCGGACAATTTCTGAGCGTGATAGAGCGGGGTGGGACGCCCAGCGTAATCGCAGCAAAGCGCGTGGAACTGCTGCTGAAAAGTCGGGTCCGCGCAAGCCTGAGCGTAAGCCGATTCCAGCTCGCTCAAAGCGGGCATCAGCGTCTCGGGCACGAATTTGCCGCCGTAGGGCCCGAAGTGGCCTTGTTCGTCCGGTAGTTTCAGTTTGTTATCCATATTTTCGTTTCCTATGTGCAGACATGCTGGCCTGCTTCTAAACCCTTTACCGCTGACACGAAGGCGTGCATTTTCTCATGGTCTTTCTTGCCAGGCTTTGACTCGACTCCGCTGGATACATCGACTGCGTAGGGGCGGGCTATCTTTATTGCCTCGCCTACGTTCTCCGGGGTTAGGCCTCCAGCCAGTATCACGGGGCCATAGTCTCCGAGCCGATGGGCAAGCTGCCAGAGCTTTCTTTGCTCACTCTCATTGAAAGCAGTCCCTTTGTCTATATCGAGCATATATGCTGCCACCTTATAGCGAATCAGCTCTGTTCCCGATGGCATGCTATTGGAATGAAACACCTTAACCGCTTTAGGGAAAAGGGCGGCACAATATTCAGGTTCTTCATCGCCGTGAAGTTGGACCAGGTCGAGGTTACAAAGCGACATCGTCTCCTTCACCAGCGCCAAATCACCGTTGACGAAGACGCCGACCTTACAGATGAACGGCGGTAGCTTTGCAACTATCCCGCTGACTACCTCAGCGGTCACCTGGCGCGGGCTGGGGGCAAAGACGAACCCCAACGCATCAGCACCGTACTCTACTGCCGCCAGAGCATCATCCAGGTTGGGTATGCCGCAGATTTTAACTCTGACCATGGTTTCACACTATCGCTTCTTGCTCTTCTCTCTTATTCTGACTTGTGTGCCTATAAGCTCAGCTATCTTGGCTGCCGGGTCGGGGCTGGTAACCAGGGCCTCGCCCACCAGAATGGCATTGACGCCAGCCTGCTGTAATCTTAGGACTTTGTCCCGGCTATGGATGCCGCTTTCGCTCACTACCGGAATGCCCGCAGGAATCAGAGGGCGCAGCTTAAAAGTCGTTTCCAGGTTAACGCTGAAATCTTCAAGGTTGCGGTTATTTATGCCGATAATTCCGGGAGCAACTCTGAGAGCTTTCATCAACTCATCCCGATTATGTACCTCAATCAGCGCTGCCATCCCCAGAGAGTGAGTGGTATCTAATAGAGCCTTTAGCTCATGTTGAGTTAAGATGGCAGCTATTAACAGTACCGCGTCGGCTCCGTGAGCACGCGCCTTGTATATTTGATAACCGTCGATGATGAAGTCCTTGCACAGCAAGGGCAAATCTACCTCCATGCGCACTGCTTCAAGGTCGGCGAAGCTCCCCAAAAAGTAGTCTGGTTCCGTCAACACTGATATGGCAGCAGCGCCGCTTTGACTGTAGACACGCGCCAGTGAAGAGGCAGCTAGATTGGGGCAAAGCAAGCCTTTAGACGGCGATGCCCGTTTCACCTCAGCTATCAGCCTGATGCCGTCTCCCCGCAACGCGCCTGCGAAGTCCCGCGGCGGCGCTTGGTAACCTATAGCCCTCTTGAGACTGGCCAGCGGTGTTTGCTCCATATGCTGTGCCAGCGACTTTCGGGTTGAGCTTACAATCTGTTCCAGTATCATTTCTTGACCTTTAGTTAAAGCTTCGGCTGAACTCAACAAGCTGATGCAATTTACGTTGCGCGCTACCGTTGTCGATAGCCTCCGCTGCCTGCGCCAGCCCCTCGCTGAAGCTGCTTGCCTTGCCTCCGGCTATAAGCACAGCGGCGGTGTTAAGCAGGACTATGTCTCTCTTGGGCCCTCGCTTTCCTCCGAGCAGCGCTCTTGTTATCTCAGCATTATTTTCTACAGTGCCTCCGGCGAGGTCGCTGAGTTTGGCTCGTGGCAAACCTAATTCCTCAGGGTTCAGGTAATAGCTCTCGATATGGTTGTTATAGAGTCTGGAGACCTTGTTCTGCCCGGTGACCGATAGTTCATCGAGGCCGTCGGCGCCATGTACCACGAAGGCGTGTTCAGCGCCGAGGGCGCGAAGCACCTCTGCCATCAATTCTGTGAGGTCGCTGTGGTAGACGCCTAAGAGCTGTCTTTTAACCTGGGCTGGATTGCTCAACGGGCCTAATATGTTGAAGATAGTGCGCAGTCCGATCTCCTGACGGGGGGCTAGGGCGTATTTCATCGCCGGGTGCAGCTTAGGGGCGAACAGGAAGCCGATTCCCACTTCGTCTATGCACTGGGCTACCTGTTCCGGGCTCAGCTCCAAATTGATGCCCAAGGCTTGCAGAAGGTCAGCGCTGCCGCAGCGGCTGGAGACCGAACGGTTGCCGTGCTTGGCTACGGCGAGGCCAGCACCTGCCGCGACAAAGGCAACCGTAGTAGAAATGTTGAAGGTGCCGCTGCCATCGCCGCCGGTTCCGCAGGTATCCACCAACTGATTTCGCTTTGGTTTAACTGCTATGGCGCTTTCTCTCATAGCTAAGGCACAGCCGGCGATCTCGTCGGCGGTTTCCCCTTTCATCCGCAATGCGGTGAGGAAGGCGCCGATTTGCGACAGTGTAGCTTGCCCGTGCATGATCTCCCTCATCACCTCTCTGGCTTCGGCTGAAGTGAGGTTGCTTCCAGAGACTATTTTGGACAGCGCTTCCTTTATCATCCTGTTTTTACCTTTGCTGTGTTCGACACAGATTCCTGATAACAGCTTTCTTCCTCTGCTCTTACCACTGCGCTCTCCAGCGCCTTGAGCTTATTAAGAGACTCCTGATATTCCCGCGTCGGGTCGGAATCGTACACTATGCCGGCGCCAGCCTGGAGATAAACGGTGTCCCGCACCATGACTATGGTGCGAATCGTGATGCAGGTGTCCATATTGCCGGTGTAGCTGAAATAGCCCACAGCCCCGCCGTAGGGCCCCCGCTTCAAGCCTTCGAGCTCGGTTATGATCTCCATAGCCCTGATTTTGGGAGCACCGGTCAACGTGCCCGCAGGGAAAGCAGCCCTGAGCAGGCTAAAAGCGTTCTCGCCAGACCTGAGTTTTCCCTGGACGGTTGATACTATGTGCATAACATGGGAATATTTTTCTACAGTCATTAATTCGGTCACCTTGACCGTCCCGTATTCGCAGACCCTACCCAGGTCGTTTCTGGCCAGGTCCACCAGCATGGCGTGCTCCGCTTTCTCCTTGGGGTCTTTGAGCAACTCTGAGCTTAAAGACTCGTCCTCTTTGATGCTCGTCCCCCTCGGTCTGGTGCCGGCGAGGGGACAGCTATCGGCAATACCATCCTCGACTTTGACCAGCATCTCCGGGCTGGAGCCGATAAGCTGAAAGCCTCCCAGGTCGAGGTAGAAGAGGTAAGGCGAGGGGTTGAGCATACGCAGCGCCCGATAGATGTCGAATGGCCGTGCGCTGGTCTTGCGACGCAGCCGCTGCGATAACACTACCTGGAAGGCATCTCCGGCAGCGATGTACTCCTTGCAAGACCTCACCGCTGCCTCAAATTCTTCCTGCGTGAAATTAGACTCAACCTCTTTATCTTGAAGGGAGGTTGCTCTTCCATTAGCTCCGTCCGATTCCAGCGGCGACTTTTTGGAAAGCCTGCTAACAATAGACTCGATCTTGGTTACCGCCTGCTTGTAGACGCTCTCGATAGGACCGTCTATATAATTGTTGGCTACTATCTTCATCTTGTGCTGCACATGGTCAAAGATAATCATGGTGTCGGTGAAAACGAAAACACATTCGGGCAGGCTGAGTTCATCTTGAGAGCACTCAGGCAGCTTTTCGAAATGGCGCACCATGTCGTAGGAGATGTAGCCGACTGCGCCTCCGAAGAAGCGGGGCAATCCCGCGACTTTGACCACCTGGCGCTGTGCCAGAATCTCCTGTACTAAATGCAGGCAGTCTCGTCCTTTATCCAGGCGAATCCTTTGCCTGTCGCCGTTCTTGTAGACAATCGCTTTATCGCCTGACGCTTTGAGCACCACGTTGTGTCCCACGCCAATAAAGGAGTAGCGCCCCAGCTTCTCGCCACCCTCTACGCTTTCCAGGAGGAAGGTGGGCGCCTCCTGCTTCAGCTTGAGGAACACTGAGACAGGGGTATCGAGGTCGGCGGACAACTCCCGGAAGACCGGGACCAGGTTCCCCTCTTTCGCCAGTCCTCTGAATGTCTCTATATTTGGTAAATACTCGATTGCCATAACCTCGTCCTAAAAAGGCAAATTAAAAACCCCGTCCAAGGGACGGGGTTTAATCCGCGGTGCCACCCTAATTAGCTATCAATTCCTGTAAGGAACGACAACTCACTCTTCTCAGGTACGGCCCTTCTTTGGGAGGACGATACCCTAGGCTCTGATAACGGTGCCACTCCGGCGAAGCTTACTTACCCGTAGGTTTTCAGTTTGCGGCTCCCAAGCCCATTCCGCTTCTGCGCTGGCGCCGGCTCACACCTTAACCCGGCTCTCTGAGCCTTGCAGAAAACGTACTACTCTTGTTCTCAGCCTTTCCTTATTCAATTAAAAAAGAATCTAACATATAATGTTGGCTTTGTCAACTGCGACATGATAGAATTTCAAAAGCAGGGGAAAAGAGTTAAGTAAAATGTACGACGTTATAGTTATCGGAGCAGGCCATGCGGGATGCGAGGCGGCGCTGGCGGCAGCTAGGATGGGATGCAGCACACTGCTGCTCAGCATGAACCTGGATAATGTGGCGCTCATGCCCTGCAATCCCTCCATCGGCGGGCCGGCCAAGGGGCATCTGGTTAGAGAGATAGATGCTCTCGGTGGCGAGATGGCTCGCAATACCGATAAGACTTTTATCCAGATACGTATGCTCAATACGGGCAAGGGGCCCGCCGTTCAAGCTCTGCGCGCCCAGGCGGACAAGAAGCTCTATGGCCTGGCTATGAAGTATACCCTGGAGGCGCAACCGAACCTTGACCTGAAGCAGGCTCTGGTCGAGGAACTGACCATCGCCGACTCGGTTCTGAGGGTGAAGACCAACATCGGCTGGATATACGAGGGCAAGACTGTAGTGGTAACCACAGGGACATCTCTGGCGGGAAGGGTTATTGTAGGAGAGACGGCTTATCCCGCAGGCAGGGCGGGTGAGTTCGCCGCCTATGGGCTGTCTCAGAGCCTGCGAAATTTGGGCTTTACTCTGGGGCGGCTGAAGACGGGCACACCTCCGCGCGTCAATGCCAGGACTATAGATTTCAGCAAGGCCATTCCTCATCCGGGGAGCGAGGTGCCCCTTTATTTCAGCTTCACACCGTCTCAGGAGCATCCTTTCTCCTCTCCGCCGAATCCTGTCTATCCTCAAGGTAAGCCCACCCAGTGGCGGCAGCAGCTTCCCTGCTATCTGGTCTATACCAACGAGAGGACGCATCAGGTAATACGCGCCAATCTTCACCGCGCCCCGTTATACACCGGACTCATCAAGGGAGTCGGCCCTCGCTACTGTCCCTCCATAGAGGACAAGGTAGTCCGCTTCGCCGATAAGGAGACGCATGGCCTCTTTCTGGAGCCGGAGGGCTGGCAGACCAACGAGGTCTATGTGCAGGGCGCCAACACCAGCCTGCCCGAGGATGTGCAACTGGCTATGCTGCGCACCATACCTGCTCTGGAGAAGGTGGAGATGATGCGGGTAGGCTATGCTATTGAGTACGACTATGTCCCGCCCAGCCAGACCACGGCCACGCTGGAGTCGAAGCTCGTCAGCGGGCTGTTCTTCGCTGGCCAGATTAACGGCACCTCAGGCTATGAGGAGGCGGCAGCACAGGGGCTCATTGCCGGTATCAACGCTGCGCTCAAGGTTAAGGGCAAGTCTCCGCTCATACTGCGCCGCGACCAGGCGTATATCGGCGTCATGATAGATGACCTGGTGACTACGGAACTGACTGAACCCTATCGTCTGATGACCTCTCGTGCGGAGTACCGTCTGCTGCTGCGCCAGGACAACGCTGATTTGAGATTGACACCTATCGGCTACGAGCTGGGTCTTATTCTTGAAGAGCGCTACAATGAAGTCGAAAAGAAGTGCAAGGCTATCGCCGCGGAGTTGAAGCGCCTGGGTAAGACCTATTTCTCTCCGGGTGAGAAGCTGGATTCCCTATTACACAAGTTTCATCTTCCCTCCCTGGAGCGGAGCGTAAGTATTCTCGAGTTCCTGCGCCGTCCCGAGGTGAACTACCAGCTATTGGCCAACATTGGCTTCGGTCAGCCTGGCCTGGAGCCTGAGTGTGTGGAACAGGTGGAGATTGAAACTAAATATCAAGGTTATATCGAAAGGCAAATGGCTGAGGTGGAGAGGGTGCGGCGGCTGGAGGGGAAGGCTATTCCTCAAGGGTTTGACTACGACAGCATCACCAGTTTCAGAAAAGAGGCACGGGAGAAGTTGAAGCGCTTCCAGCCTGCTACGCTGGGTCAGACCTCCCGTATCAGCGGAGTGACTCCGGCAGACATTGCTATCCTTTTAGTGCACCTCGAGAAGGCTAAGTGCGTCAAATAAAGTAGGGGCACGGTGCACCGTGCCCCTATGGCTTCTAAACCTCTCCAATTATCTTACCCTGGTGTAGGATATTAGGACCCGGGAGAGTAAGATGGAAATGATTGTATTTGTACCCCCGCCGGAAGCTGGAACAGGCTATCGGCTAGAGGGCCAAATACTATGTTCTTATATTCTATAACCGTGGTGCCGCTGGATGTTGTTGCCTCTGCCCTGATGGGGAACGATTTCTCCTTCCAGATCCACTGCTTCATAGATGAGCCTTCGAATGTCCATTGATAGACATCGCAGAGCTTGCCGTCTACGGTCTCGGTGCCCACTTTGACGGGGATAATCTGCTCAGCATTTTCCACAGGGTTTTCAGGAGCTTGGCCCATATCTATCTTATAGGCTATCTTTTCCTGTGGGAGATACCAATAGTATGTTCTGGTAGCCAGGTCTATAAGATAGATCATGGTCTGTCCGCCTTCGCTTATCTCATACCTAAATTTCATCTTATCCGATAACCAGGCGTCTTTCATGTATATCTGCATTGTTATCTGTTGTGTCTGTCCTGATGCTGTCATTACCTGGTCGTATTTGACATCGCCTATGGATTTACCTGTGCCTAGAACATCGCCCAGTGTCTTGCCGGATGTTGATGTTGCAGTTGCCGTTGGCGTTTTGGTTGGCGTTACCGTGGTAATCGCCGATGGTGTCGAAGGGGTCCCGCCCATAGCAGCGCTGGATTGGAATCCCTTGTTTACCGTTACGGTCACCCCAGAAGCGGTGAACGAGACCGAACCCTCCTCTGTCTTCAGGGTCGTGGTGCCGTTCTCCAGTACCAGCTCGTCGAAGACTGTGCCTCTCACCAACGCTGCAGCAGCAGGTGTGTCCACTTCATACTTAGAGGCAGAATCTACTAGTTTTGCTACCCGGTTGATAGTGCTACCGACCTGCTCCATCAAACTTACCGAAGTCGAGCCGGTGCTTGCAGTGCTCAATTCATTAACTACTATCTTGGAATTAGCCTTGATCTCCATCACGCTGCCATCGAAAAAGGTTAGATTAGCGCTTCCATCGCTGCCTGTGGTGATGGTGTCGCCCACCGCAAGCTCCATGCCGTTAGTAGCCTTAACCGATTCTGTCGAACCACTTCTCAATACCTGCACATCTCCTGCTACGGATGATATCTTGCAGGGTATAGTCTCGCCACCGCCTCCACAACCGACGAGCGGGATGAGCAATGCCAGAGTTAGTAGTAGGGTCATACATATAAGAACTACCCGGGACTTATGCATTAGCTGTTCTCCTTTCTTTCCGTTGTTGCAGCAATCTTTGGTTGACGTGCTAATTAAACTTCAGGAAGGGGTACAAGTCAAGCCCTTCGAGCATACCATTGATTGGGGTAATCCCTTTGCAGAAATTTGAAGGCCTGCCATAGTAACGAAGGGGCATCCGCCAACGGCGGATGCCCCCTGCTAAATTCTTCGCTTGCCTGATATCAGGGCATAGATACTCGAATTAAGGCGAATAAGACGGGAATGTTGTTACCGTCACACTCGCCGGAAGCTGGAATGTGCTATCGGGAATGTTGCTGAAGTTTATGTTCTTATACTCCATTGTCGAGGTTCCGCTGGACATCGTAATCTCCATTTTGACAGGGAACGATTTGGCTGTCCAGATCCACATCTTTTCAGTTGTGCCTTGATCCGTCCATTGCCATATATCGCAGGGATGTCCATCAATAGTAGCAGTGCCCACATGCGTGGGGTGAATCTGGTCGCCATTCGGCGTAGGGCTACTACTCGGAGCCTGGCTCATGTCCATCTTATAAGCTATGTTCTGTTCCTTCATCCACATGTACGTAGTCTGAGCGCTTTCGTCGATCAGATAAATAGTGGTGGCCCCTTCCTGGCTCGTCTCCATCCTGGCCTTCATCTGATCCGCCACCCCGTAGTTCTTATAATAAACCTTTGTCGTCGTTGCTTGCGGCAATTGGGGCGAGGTCGATACCATATCAAATTGGACATCGCCCAGGTTCTTACCCCCACCCATAATGTCACTCAATGTATTGCCAGATGTAGACGTTGAAGTTGGTGTCTTCGTTGCAGTGGGTGTCTTCGTTGCAGTGGGCGTTTTGGTTGGAGTTGTCGTGGCGCCCGTGGTTGTACCGGTAGGCGTGGGTGTAGCAGTGGTCTCACCTCCTCCGCAACCGACAAGCGGGATGAGCAATGCCAGCATTAATACCAGGGCCAGAGATACAAGTACTATTCGGGACTTATGCATCAGCTGTTCTCCTTTCTGTTTGTTGTTTTGAGGTATCTGATGTTGACATCTTAACTAAAGAAAGGTACATAAGTCAAGCCCCATATCAGACCCTCCATTGAGGTAGTCACCCGGGGAAAGTTGAAGGGCTTCGACAAAGCCTTTACAATCTTAATGGCATCCCGATACTTTTATTGTATTGCAGGGGTCATAATTGGACACAGAAGCAGCAGACGTGGTTCTCTATAACGCTAATGTGCTGACCATAGACCGCCGCAGGCCCAGGGCGGAGCTGGTGGCAGTCAAAGATGGTGAAATAGTCTGGGTCGGCACCAACGATGACCTTGCCCTCTTCAAAGGACGCAGTAAGCTCATTAATTGTGAGGGCAAAACGGTCATCCCAGGCTTCAACGATGCCCATATCCACATCATGGCCTATGCCTCGAACCTGCTCAGCGTAGATTGCAGTCCTTCGTCAGTGACTTCAATTTCCGATATCCGAGAAAAGATAAGACAGCAGGCGGAGCGCACTCCGCGAGGAACATGGATAAAGGGTAGAGGCTACAATGAGTTTTACCTGGCTGAGCATCGCCATCCCAACCGCCACGACCTCGACCAGGCAGCGCCATATCATCCGGTGAGGCTAACCCAGCGCTCCCTGCACGCCTGCGTGCTAAACGGCCTTGGCCTCTCCCTCGCCGGCATCTCTATGGAGACGCCTGACCCTCCCGGCGGGCTTATTGACCGCGAACTGGATACTGGAGAGCCCAGCGGCCTCCTCTTCGGCATGAACTCATATATCAACGAGCAGGTGATACCTCCTCTGAGCGAGAAGGAACTGAGGCAGGGTGTGAAACTGGCTAATTTAAGCTTTCTCTCCTCGGGCATTACCTCAGTGCAGGATGCCACGGTGAGAAACGGCTTCGACCAGTGGCAGACATTTCGCTGTCTCAAGGAGAGGGGAGAGCTTGCGCCCCGGGTTTCTATGATGTTGGGGCTGCATGCCCTGGCCGACCTCACAGAGCGGGGGCTCTATTATGGCTATGGGGACAGTTGGCTGAGTCTGGGCGCAGTTAAGTTTACTCTGGATGAAACCTCTGGTAGGCTCAATCCATCTCAGGGTGAACTGAACGAGGGTGTCTTCCAGGCGCACCGGGCGGGCTTTCAGGTCGCTATACATGCCGTCGAGGAGAGTACGGTGGAGGCGGCCGCCGCTGCTTTGGAGCGCTGTCTGCTTCTCAATACCAAGGCTGACTGTCGCCATCGGCTGGAGCACTGCTCGGTATGCACACCGCCGCTGCTGCGGCGTTTGAAGGCTATAAAAGCTGTGGTTGTCACTCAGCCGGCGTTTATTTATTACAGCGGGGAGAGGTACTTAAGCGATGTCCCCGGCACTCAGCTTCCCTGGCTATATCGAACGGGGTCTTTTTTGAAAAGCGGGCTCAAACCGGCAGCCAGTTCAGATTGCCCGGTAGCGCCCTGTAACCCTCTGGTTGGACTTTACGCGGCGGTCACTCGGAAGGCTGAGAGCGGGCAGGCTCTTTCCCCGAAAGAAACTATCTCTCCAGAGGAGGCGCTACGGATGTATACGCTCGCCGGAGCTCATGCCTCGCTCGAGGAACGCCTGAAAGGAAGCATCGAGGTGGGCAAGCTGGCCGATATGGTGGTTTTGAGCGCTGACCCAACCGGCGTAGCTCCAGAGGAGATAAAGGATATTTGTGTGGAGAAGACCATTATAGGTGGCGAGGTTGTCTGGGAGCGGTAGCCTCTACTGAAAGGTGTTGGCAAGCACCATGTCGATGATATACAGCAGGATGATAGCCACTACCGGAGTTATATCTATCATACCTATGTTGGGGATGATTCTATGTAGCGGACCCAGGATAGGTTCAGTTATTTGATGGAAGACCTGATAGATCGTAATAACAACCCTGTTTCTGGTAGACATTATGAACCAGGATAGTATAACCCTGACGAAGATAAAAAAGGACAGTACCTCGAGAAATATCCTGATGATTTGAATTGCTGTACTCATTTGCTGCCCTGACCTCCTAGAAGT
>Ga0209777_10000617_pt1 | contig 57073 bp, 58 predicted proteins | sample FrelakmetHBP12HB_FD_187147 | JGI IMG/M metagenome (GOLD analysis project Ga0209777, IMG submission 187147) | Freshwater lake sediment microbial communities from the University of Notre Dame, USA, for methane emissions studies -HBP12 HB (SPAdes)... | ecosystem: Environmental > Aquatic >...
CCCCCTCGATCCGGTCCACCAGCACCGCGCCGTACCCCTGGATGCCGTACGCCCCCGCCTTGTCCATCGGCTCGCCGGTCTCGACGTAGGCGGCAATGGCCGCGTCGTCGAGGGGCCGGAACCACACCCGCGTCGAGACCACGCCCGACGCGGCACGCGCGCCGAATGCCACCGCGATGGCGGTGTGCACGATGTGGTCGCGCCCCGCGAGCCGGCGCAGCATCGCGCCCGCCTCCGCCTGGTCGCGCGGCTTGCCGAGGACCGCCCCGTCCACCACCACGATCGTATCCGCCGCCACCGTGACGGCTCCGGGGCGGCGCACCGCCGCCGCCTTCTCGCGCGCCAGCCGTTCGGCATGGACCTCGGGGGGCTCGCCGTCGCGCCACGTCTCATCCACGTCGCCGGGGACGACGTCGAAGGTGAGGCCGAGGAGGAGGAGGAGCTCGCGGCGGCGCGGGGAGGCCGAGGCGAGGACGAGCGGGACGCTCACGGGCGCTCGAGGAGGAGCGTGACGGGACCGTCGTTCACGAGCTCGACGTCCATCATCGCGCGGAACCGCCCCGTCTCGACCGGGACGCCCCGCTCCCGCAGGAGCGCGACGAACCGGTCGTAGAGCGCCTCCGCCAGCTCCGGCGGCGCGGCGCCGACGAACGAGGGCCGCCGCCCCTTCGACGCGTCGCCGTAGAGCGTGAACTGCGAGACGACGAGCATCGCGCCGCCGACGTCCTGGATGCCGAGGTTCATCTTCCCTTCGGCGTCGCCGAAGACGCGCAGCCCGGCGAGCTTGTCCGCCATCCAGCCCAGGGCCGCCTCGTCGTCGCCGGGCGCGAACCCCGCCAGGACGACGAAGCCGCGCCCGATCGCGCCGACGGTCGCGCCCTCGATGCGGACCGCGGCGCGGCTGACGCGCTGGACGACCGCGCGCACCGGTTACTCGACCGTGACGCTCTTCGCGAGGTTGCGGGGCTGGTCCACGTTGCAGCCGCGCCGCACCGCGATGTGGTAGGCGAAGAGCTGCAGCGGCACCACGGCGAGCACCGGGGTCAACATGTCGAGCGTCTTCGGGATCTCGATGGCGTAGTCGGCCAGCTTGCGGATCGCGGTGTCCCCTTCGGTCACGACCGCCACCACCCGCCCGCCACGTGCCCGGACCTCCTCGATGTTCGACTGGACCTTCGCGTACACCGCGTCCTGCGGCGCGATGAACACCACCGGCATCAGCTCGTCGATCAGCGCGATGGGGCCGTGCTTCATCTCGGCGGCCGGGTACCCCTCCGCGTGGATGTAGGAGATCTCCTTCAGCTTCAGCGCGCCCTCGAGCGCCACGGGGAAGTTGTAGCCACGGCCCAGGTAGAGGACGTTGGTGGTCCGCATGAAGCGCTCGGCCAGGTCCTCGATCTCCGGCTGCTTCTTCAGCACCGTCTCGATCTGCTCCGGCAGGCGCTGCAGGGCGGCGACGATCTCCCGCCCCTGCAGGATGGAGAGGGTGTGCTTGCGCCCGAGGTAGAGGGTGAGGAGCGCGAGCGCCACGATCTGGCTGGTGAACGCCTTGGTGGAGGCCACCCCGATCTCCGGACCAGCGTGCAGGTAGATGCCGCCGTCCACCTCGCGCGCGATGGTGCTGCCGACGACGTTCACGAGGCCGAGCGTCCGCGCGCCGCGCCGCTTCGCCTCGCGGAGCGCCGCGAGGGTGTCGGCCGTCTCGCCGGACTGCGAGATGACGATGACCAGCGTCTTGCTGTCGAGGATCGGGCTGCGGTAGCGGAACTCCGACGCGTACTCCACCTCCACCGGGACCCTTGCGATCTCCTCGAGCAGGTACTCGCCCACCAGCGCCGCGTGCCACGAGGTGCCGCACGCGGTGATCACGATGCGGTTGATCCCCAGCAGCTCCTCGTCCGTGAGGTTGAGGCCGCCCAGCCGGGCCGTCCCCTCCTCCTCGAGCAGATGTCCTCGGAGCACGTTGCGGATTGACTCGGGCTGCTCGCAGATCTCCTTGAGCATGAAGTGCGCGTAGCCGCCGCGCTCGACCGTGGCGAGGTCCCACTCGATCTGGCTCACGGCCTTCGTGAGGGGCATCTCCTTGCGGTCCATCAGCCGGTAGCTGGTCGGCGTGATGACGGCCATCTCGCCCTCGCCGAGGTAGATGACCGAGCGCGTGTGCTGGAGGATGGCCGACGGATCCGACGCGATGAAGTTCTCGTCGTTCCCCAGCCCGACCAGCAGCGGACTCCCGAGCCGCGCAGCGACGACGGTGTCGGGCTCCTTGGTGGAGACGACTGCGATCCCGTAGGTGCCCTCGACCTCGCGCAACGCCGCGGCGACCGCCTCCGCCAGCGTGCCCTTGTAGAACTCCTCGATCAGGTGCGCGAGCACCTCGGTGTCGGTCTCGGACGAGAAGGTGTGGCCCCTCTCGAGGAGCTTGGCGCGCAGGGTCGCGGCATTCTCGATGATGCCGTTGTGCACGACGGCGATGGAGTTGGTGCAGTCCGTGTGCGGGTGGGCGTTGCGCGTGTTGGGCGCGCCGTGGGTCGCCCAGCGCGTATGGGCGATGCCGGTCACCGCCAAGGGCAGCGTCTGCCCGAGCTGGGCCTCCAGCTGCGAGATCTTGCCGGCTGCCTTCTCGACCAGCAAGCGGCCTTCCGTGATCAGCGCCAGCCCCGCCGAGTCGTACCCCCGGTACTCGAGACGCTTCAGTCCCTGCAGGAGGATCGGCACCGCCTGGCGCGGTCCCACATACCCCACGATCCCGCACATCGTCAGACCCCCATCGTGAGCAGCGTTTGCCGGCCGTCGTCCACCATCCCCTGTGCTGCGGCCACGCTCGGCGCCTCGGCGATCACCCGGACCACCGGCTCCGTCCCCGAGGGGCGGACGTGGACCCACCGGTCGGCCCACGCCAGGCGCAATCCGTCTTGGGTATCGGCCGCCGCGTCGGGCCAGCGCCGGCGCAAGCCGGCGTACACCTGATCCAGAGGGCGGTCGGGACGATCGATCTTCGCCTTAACGATAACGTAGCGCGGCGCGGCGTCCACGATGGCCGAGACCGGTTCCCGGCGTTCCGCGAGGAGCGCCAGCGCCAGCGCCGCCGCCACCGGCGCATCGCGCCCGAGGTGCGCGGCGGGGAGGATGACGCCGCCGTTCCCTTCGCCACCGACGACCGCGCCACACGCCCGCATCCGCTCCACGACGTTGGCTTCGCCGACCGGAGCCCTCTCGACCGCGACCCCGAACCCTCGCGCGGCGTCGTCCACCACGAGGCTGGTCGAGAGGTTGGTCACCACCGGGCCGCGGAGGTGGGGCAGCACCGCGCGCACGGCGAAGGCGAGGGTGTAGTCCTCGCCGATGGGCCGGCCCCGCTCATCCACCAGCGCCAGGCGGTCGACGTCCGGATCCACCGCGATGCCGACGTCGGCGCCCCGCTCCCGCACGAACGCACCCAGCTCGCCGAGGTGCTCGGGGATCGGCTCCGGCTCCCGGGGGAAGGCGCCGTCGGGCTCGAGATGGATCGCGGCGACGTCGCACCCCAGCGCCTCGAGGAGCGCCGGCATCACGGTGGCGCCGGCGCCCCGCACACAGTCGAGCGCCACCCGGAAGTGGCGCGCGCGGATGGCCGCCGCGTCCAGCCACGGCAGGCCGAGGACCCGCTCAAGGTGGCGGCGCACCGCCCCATCGTCGCGCGAGCGGGCGCCCGCCGCGCCCGCCGGTGCCGCGGCACCGGCATCGGCGAGGCCGAACAGCGCATCGGCGTCGGCGCGGGTGAGGAATCGGCCCCCGGCACCCACGAACTTGAGGGCGTTCCACTGGATCGGGTTGTGGCTCGCGGTGACGACGATCCCCCCGTCCAGCGGGAGGTCCTCGACCGCGAGCTGTGCGGTCGGCGTGGAGACGAGGCCCAGCTCCACCACTTCGATGCCCGCCGCACACAGCGCCTCGGCCGCCGCGGCGTAGAGGGCCGGCCCCGAGGCGCGGGAGTCCCGAGCCAGGCCGACGCGCTGCCCGCCGCGGCTCCGCACGAACGCGCCGAACGCCGCCGCGTACCGCCGCACGACGTCCGGGGTGAGGTCCGTGCCCACGATCCCCCGCACTCCGGAGACCGAGCGCATCAGCGGACTCACGACGTCAGCTCCGATGGAGGGAGGCTTGGCGCAGCGCGACGACGTCGGGCGTGGGGATCGGGAGGCGCGTGACGTCAGGGTAGGCGCTGGCGAACGCCTCGACGCAGCCGGCGTCGAACTGCCAGCCCACGCAGCGCCGCAGCTCCGCGACCGCCTCCTCCGGCGGCCGCGAGCGCATGTACGGGCGGCCCGTGGTGATGGCATCGAACGCGTCGGCGACGCTGGCGACCCGGGCCACCAAGGGGATGGCGTCGCCCTGCAGGTGGTCGGGGAGCCCGGCACCGTCCAGCCGCTCGTGGTGAGAGCGGACGATGCTGACCACGATCGGATGGTCCCTCAGGAGCGGGGCGAGGATCCGCTCCCCGAGGACCGGGTGCTCCATCACGTGGAGGTACTCGTCCTCGGTCAGGGGGCCAGGCTTCTGCAGCACGCTCTCGCGGACGCCGATCTTGCCGATGTCGTGCAGCTCGCCGCCCAGCCGGATCTCCGCGCGGGTCTCGTCGTCGAGCCCCAGCTGGTGGGCGATCTCCTCCGCGTACACCGCCACCCGGGCCGAATGGCCGCGCGTGTAGCGGTCCTTCGCCTCCAGCGCCTGCACCAGAGAGTGCACGCCGAGGACGAACAGCTCCTCGATCCGCGCCGCCTGCTGCTTGACGCGCTCTTCGAGGTGCAGTTGGTAGTCGCGGTTCTCGCGGATGAGGCGGCGCTTCTCGAGCGCCTGCCGGACCCGGGCCCGCACTTCATCGATCTCGAACGGCTTGGCGACGTAATCGAGTGCGCCGTGGGTGAGGCACGCCACGGCCGTGCGGACGTCCGACACGGCGGTCACCATCACCACCCCCGTCTCCGGCCACCGCAACCGGATCTCGGCGAGCAGTTTGGTGCCGTCCATCCCCGGCATCTGGATGTCGAGGACCGCCAGGTCGAACGGCTCGGCATCGAGGAGGGCGACCGCATCCTGGCCGGACGCCGCCTGCTGGCACTCGAACCCCTCGCCGGCGAGGACCCGGGCCATCACGTCCCGGACCTTCTCCTCGTCGTCCACCACCAGGCAGCGGATGTGACGGTCCTCCATGGCAGTGAGTCTACCGGCGCTCCTGCGCCGTGTCCACCCGCCTTGCTGCCGCGACCGTCGCCCGTGTAAGGTTCGCCCAACGCCCTTGCCCGTGAGCGCACCGTGACACGCATCGCCGACCGCGACCGGGAGCATGGCTTGGCCACCCGCGCCATCCACGCCGGCCAGCAACCCGACCCCCTCGCCGGGGCGGTGACGTTCCCGATCTTCCAGACGTCCACCTACGTCCAGGAGGGCATCGGGAAGAACAAGGGCTACGAGTACGCCCGGACCAGCAACCCCACGCGACAGGCGCTGGAGCGGAACGTCGCCGCGCTGGAGGGCGGGACCCACGGCTTCGCCTTCGCCTCCGGGATGGCCTCGGTGGACGCGGTGCTTAAGCTCCTCTCGGCGGGCGACCACGTGGTGTGCGGCGAGAACGTCTACGGCGGCGTGCACCGCCTCATGGACAAGATCCTCTCGCGGATGGGCCTCACCTTCACCTTCGTGGACACCCGGGACCCCGCGCAGGTCGAGGCGGCGATCACCCCACGGACGAAGATGCTCTACGGCGAGACCCCCACCAACCCGATGATGCGGCTCGCCGACCTCGGGGCGATGGGGGGCATCGCCCAGGCGCACCACCTCTTCTTCGTCGTCGACAACACCTTCGCCACTCCGATCTTCCAGCGCCCGTTCGAGTCCGGCGCCGACATCGTCGTCCACTCCACGACCAAGTACTTGAACGGCCACTCCGACATGGTCGGCGGGCTCCTCGTCGTGCGCGACGACGACCTGGGCGAGCGGCTGGCGTTCATCCAGAACGCCGCCGGCGCGGTGCCGGGGCCCTTCGACTGCTGGCTCGCGCTGCGCGGCCTGAAGACCCTCGCCATCCGCATGCGCCAGCACGACACCAACGGGCGGCGGGTCGCGGAGTGGCTGGCCGGCGACAGGCGGATCCGGGCAATCTTCTATCCGGGGCTGCCCTCGCACCCGCAGCACGAGTTGGCGAAGCGGCAGATGTCGGGCTTCGGCGCGATGATGTCCATCGAGACCGGCTCGCTCGAAGCGGCCGGCCGGCTGGTGGAGCGGGTGCGGCTCTTCGCGCTCGCCGAGTCGCTGGGCGGCGTCGAGAGCCTGATCGGACACCCCGCGACGATGACGCACGCCGCCGTCCCCAAGGCAATGCGCGAGGCGATGGGGCTCACCGACGGCCTCGTCCGGCTCTCGGTGGGCATCGAGGACGTGGACGACCTGATCGCCGATCTCGATCAGGCGCTCGGGACGTAGCGAGTCCGGTTGATCGGAGCGGACCTCAGCAAGGAGTGGTGTATGGACGAGCGGCAGCTTCCGGCGGCACGGGCGAGGATCGTCCTCGGTCAGATCTCGGCCCGGGCCTGGGAGCACCCTGCCGACCGCGCGGCGCTGAACACGCTCCGGTCGCTGCCGGGATTCGACGAGGTCCTGCGGAAGATCTACGGCTTCTTCGGCGAGCGGGGCGTGCGGCTCCTCTTCCAGGCCAACGCCGTGCGCGTGGGGCCGACCCAGTTCCCCCGCGTCCACACCGCCTTCACCGAGGTGTGCGCGACGATGGACTGGGAGCCCCGCCCCGACCTGTTCATCTCCCAGACGCCCCTCGTCAACGCCGGCGCCTACGGCATGGACCGGCCGTTCATCGTGCTCAACTCCGGCGCCCTCGCTCTCCTCGACGACGAGGAGCTGCGCACCATCCTCGGCCACGAGCTCGGCCACGTCATCAGCGGGCACGCGCTCTACCGGACGATCCTGGTCATCCTCCTGGAGTTCGGCTTCCGCAACCTGCCGTTCCTGGCGGGGATCGCGCTGCTGCCGATCCAGATCGCGCTGCTGGAGTGGTACCGGAAGAGCGAGCTCTCCTCCGACCGGGCCGGGCTCCTGGCCAGCCAGGACCCGGTCGCGTCGATGCGGATGTTCATGAAGCTCGCGGGCGGCGGGAACATCGCGGAGATGAACCTCGACGCGTTCATGGTGCAGGCGAAGGAGTACGAGCAGGGCGGCGACGCGGTGGACACGGTCTACAAGGTCCTCAACACTCTTGGCGCCACGCACCCGTTCCACACCCTGCGGGCCGCGGAGCTGCAGCGCTGGGTCGAGGGGGGCGACTACGACCGGATCCTGCGGGGCGAGTACCCGCGCCGCGGCACGGCGGACGAGCAGCGGCCCATCGCGGAGGACATCGGTGAGGCGGGCCGGTACTACGGCGACCAGGCGAAGGACGTCGTGGGCAAGGTCGCGGACGTGGCGAAGAAGGCGGCCGACGCCTTCTCGAGCGCCCTGAAGGGCCAAGGCGGCCGGTGAGAATCCTCGTCGTCGGCGGTGGCGGCCGCGAGCACGCGCTGGCGTGGGCGTGCCGGCGCGACTGTCCGGAGTGCACGCTGTTCTGCCTCCCGGGCAACGCCGGCACGGCGCGGATCGCGACCAACCTGCCCGGCTCCGCCACCGATGTCGCCGGGGTGGTGCGCGCGGCGCGCGAGCAGCACATCGACCTGGTGATCGTCGGACCCGAGGGGCCGCTCGCCGCCGGGCTCGTCGATGCGCTCGCGGAAGCCGGCGTCCCGGTCTTCGGGCCGACCGCGGCGGCGGCGCGAATCGAGTCGTCGAAGGCGTTCGCCAAGGACCTGATGGCGCGGCACGGTGTCCCCACCGCCCGCTCGCGCACCTTCTCGGAACTCGAGGCCGCCGAGCGGTACATCGAGACCCACCCTGAGCCGCTGGTCGTGAAGGCGTCGGGACTCGCCGGCGGCAAGGGGGCGATCGTCTGCGCCACCCGCACCGAGGCCCTCGCGGCCGCCCGCGCGATGCTGGCCGAGAACGCGCTCGGCAAGGCGGGGAGCGAGGTGCTCGTGGAGGAGTTCCTCGACGGCGAGGAGCTCTCCGTCCTCGCCATCACCGACGGCGAGCACTTCGCCATCCTCCCGCCGGCGCAGGACCACAAGCGGCTCCAGGACGGCGACTTCGGCCCCAACACCGGCGGGATGGGCGCCTACTGCCCCGTCAGTGTGGCCACGCCGGCGCTGCTGCGGCGCGTCGCGGGCGAGATCATCGCGCCGACGCTGCGCGCCCTGAAGGCCGAGGGGGCGCCGTACCGCGGCGTGCTGTACGCGGGGCTCATGATCCGGCCCGACGGCTCGCCCGCCGTCATCGAGTTCAACTCCCGCTTCGGCGACCCCGAGGCGCAGGCGATCCTCACCGCGATGCCCTCGGGCGTGCTCCAGGTGCTCCGCCTCATCGCGGAAGGCGGCTGGATGCCGAGTGGCACGACCATCGGGGACGCCCGCCACGCCGCGGTCACCACGGTGCTCGCGGCGGAGGGATACCCGGACGCGCCGGTCCTGGGCGCGGAGATCTCCATCCCCGCCGACCTCGAGGCCGCAGGCGACGTGCTCCTCTTCCACGCGGGCACCGCGCTGGACGCCGACGGCCGCCTGCGCGTGGCCGGCGGGCGGGTCCTCGGCGTGACCGCGGTGGCGCCGACGACCGCCGAGGCGGCACAGCGGAGCCGCGTGGCCGCGGAGTCCATCCACTTCGAGGGGAAGCAGTTCCGCCACGACATCGGCTGGCGGGAGCTCGCGCGGAACCGCTAGCGCCGTGCCGGAGCTGCCCGAGGTCGAGACGATCGCGCGGGACCTCCGGCCCCATCTCACCGGCTCCCGCATCGGCGCCGTCCGCATCCACAAGTCCGACGTCCTCCGCAACGCCACGCCTGCGGCGTTCGCCCGGGCCCTCGCGGGCCGGCGCATCACCGAGGTCTCCCGGCGCGCGAAGCACCTCGTCCTCCTCCTCGACGACGGCCTCCGGCTCGTGATCCAGCCGCGGATGACGGGATCCCTCACCGTCGCACGGAACCCGCACCGCGACCCCTACGCCGTACTCGACTTCGCGCTCGGCGGCACGCGGCACCTCGTCTACCGCGACGTGCGGCGCCTCGGCGCCGTCCTCCTCCTCTCGCCCGCGCGGTGGGAGGCGTACACGGCGCGGCTCGGCCCGGAGCCCCTCGCGCCCGGGTTCACGGCCGCGCGCCTCGGCCGCGCCCTCGAGGGCGGGCGCCTCGCCGTGAAGAAGGCCCTGATGGACCAGCGGCGGCTCGCGGGCGTGGGCAACATCTACGCGAACGAGGCGCTGTGGATCGCGCGGATCGACCCCTCGCGGCCTGCTGCGGAGATCCGTGCCACGGAGGTCGCGCGCCTCCATCGCGCCGTCCGCGGCGTGCTGCGGCGCGCGGTGGCCGGACGCGGCACCACCGTCCGCGACTACCGCACCGGCACCGGCCAGCCCGGCGCCTTCCAGGGACGCCTCGCCGTCTACGGCCGTGCGGGGGAGCCCTGCCTCGCGTGCGGGCGCCACCTCGCGCTCACCCACGCCATCGACGGGCGCGCCACCTACTTCTGCCCGTGGTGCCAGTCCTAGCCCTCGGCCGCGCGACGCGGACCCCCGCGACCCTCGACGCCCTGCGCGCGCACGTCCGCGCCAACGCCGAGCGGCGGCCGGCCGTCTACGAGTTCCTCGACGACGGGGGCGCGGTCTTCTACGTCGGGAAGGCGAAGAGCCTGCGGGAGCGGCTGCTCTCCTACTTCACCGCGCCCTGGCCCGACGCCAAGAGCGCCCGGCTCATCCGCTCCGCCACCGCGATCCTCTGGCGCTACGTGCCGAGCGAGTTCGCCGCGCTGCTCGAGGAGCTGCGGCTCATCAAGCGGCTCCGCCCCTTCCGGAACGTCCACGGCAACCGGACGACGCGCCGCACCGTCTTCCTCAAGCGCACCGGCGGCGCGGCGCCGAAGCTGCGCCTCACCGCGAAGACCGCCGATGCCGACGCCGCCTACTACGGGCCCTTCCGCAGCAGCGGCCGCGCGGCTTCCGCGCTCCGGGTGCTCAACGACATCCTCGGCCTGCGCGACTGCGCCCAGGACCTCCCGATGCTGTTCGCCGACCAGGCCGAGCTGTTCGACGCGCCCCTCGCGCCACGGTGCATCCGCCACGACCTCGGGATGTGCCTGGGGCCCTGCGCCGCCCGCTGTTCCGGCGAGCGCTACAGTGCCGTGGTGCAGGCGGCGGTGGACTTCCTGGAGGGGCGCTCGGCGGAGCCGCTCGGCCGGGTGCTCGAGGTGATGGCGGACGCGGCGGAGCGGCGCGACTTCGAGCGGGCGGCGGTGTGGCGCGAGAAGTTCGAGGCCCTCGAGTGGCTCTTCGGCGCGGTGGCACGACTCGCCTCAGCGCTCGAGGCGCTGAGCTTCGTCTACCTGGTCAAGGACCTGACAGGCCACCGCGACGACCGCGTCTACCTGATCCGACGGGGACTCGTGCTCGCGGAAGCGGCGCTGCCGAGAACGCCGATCGAGCGGCTGGCGTTCGCCGCCGCGGTAGAACGCCACGCCGACGTCCCCGCACCCGCGCTCGTGGCGCGCTCCGCCACGGAGATGGACCACGTGCTGCTGGTCACGAGCTGGTTCCGGCAGCACCCCGAGGCGTTCGAGGCGACGAGCCCCTACGCCGACTGGCTGGCGCGCTAGGCCCTCAGCAGGACGATGCGCGCCCTGGGCGGGATCCCAGGCTCGGTCTCCATGATGGCGACGGACGGCCGCAGGTCGAAGCGGGCCGGCCCCGCCGCCCCGGGGTTGAGGGCCACCGAGAAGTCGTCGAAGTCCCTGATCAGCGCCCGGTGGGAATGCCCGTAGACGATCACGTCGGCGCGCGGGAACGCGTCCTTCAGCGCCTGCGGCTCCGGCGACCCGAACTGGTCGCCGTGCGTCACCACGAAGACAAAGCCGTCGATCCTCACTTCCGCCACCCGCGGCAGCCGCGAGCGCAGCGTTCCCCCGTCCACGTTGCCGAACACCGCCGTCACCGGCGCCAGGGCCGCGAGCCGATCGAGGATCGCCGGATGGCCGACGTCGCCGGCGTGGAGGATCAGGTTCACCTGTGCGAACACGTCCAGCACCTCCGGGCGGAGCTGGCCGTGCGTGTCGGCGATGATCCCAAGCCTCACCGGCGGCGCGTCCGCGCCTTCCCGGACCACCGCGGCGCGAGCGCCGCTTCGACCCCGAGGTGGTCGAGCACCCGCTGCACCACGAAGTCCACCAGCTCCTCCACGCGCGTCGGGCGGTGGTAGAATCCCGGCGCCGCCGGGATCACCGTGGCGCCCGCCTCCGCCGCCGCCACCAGGTTGCGCAGATGGATCAGCGAGAGCGGGGTCTCCCGTGGCACGAGCACGAGGGGGCGCCGCTCCTTGAGCGTCACGTCCGCCGCGCGCTCGATGAGGCTGCGGCTGGTCCCGTGCGCGATCGCGGCGAGGGTAGCCATCGAGCAGGGGCACACCACCATCCCCGCCGTCTTCGCCGAGCCCGACGCCGGCCGGCCGCCTCGGTCCCCGTCGTCGAACGCCTCGACGGTCTTCCACGGTCCGGTGCGCCGCTCCAGCTCGGCCAGCGAGGCGATGCCGCACTCGTCCTTGAGGAGGCGGGAGCCGTGGGCCGAGACGAGGAGCCACACCGGCACGCGCTCCCGCGCGAGCACCTCGAGGAGGCGGACGGCGTACGGCGCACCGGAGGCCCCGGTGATCGCGAAGACGAGCGGCGGCGTCAATGCCCTCTCCGGTTCGGTGTCGGGCGGCGCACGGGATGCGCCGGCTGACGGGGCGGCACGGGCCGCGGCTGCCGCTTCGGGATGGGCGGCACCCCGGGCTGGTGCGGGACCGGCACGTGATGCGGCGCCGGCGGGCCCTGCGGGTGCGGCGCCGGTCCGACCGGCTCCGGCGCGCCTGGCCGCGGACCGCTCATCGCAGCAGCGCGTCGGCCACGGCGCCCGCCATCACCACGGCCGAGATGATGCCGTTCATCGCGAAGAATGCGGCGTCGAGCCGGCGGTAGTCTCCGGGCACCACCAGCCGGTGCTCCCACACCAGGAGCGCCGCCGCGAGCGCGACACCGGAGAAGTACGGCGCACCGAAGCGCGCCACCAGCCCGAAACCCGCCAGCGCGGCGACTGCCGCGGCGTGCAGGGCTCGCGAGGCGAGGATCGCCCGCGCAGGCCCCAGCGCCACCGTGAGCGAGCGCAGGCCGTGCGCGCGGTCGAACGCCTCGTCCTGGAGCGAGTAGACGACGTCGAAGCCGCCTCCCCAGCACGTCACCACCGCGGCGAGCAGCCCCAGCCCCCACCACGGCGTCATCCACGCGCCCGTCACGGCCAGGTAACCGCCCACCGGCGCAATGGCCATCCCGAGGCCGAGCCACAGGTGCGAGAGCGCCGTGAAGCGCTTCGCGTACGAGTAGCCGAGGACCCACGCCAGCGCGACCGGCGAGAGGGCGAAGCAGAGGGGATTGAGGAGCTTCGATGCGGTGACGAACACCGCCCCCATGAGCACGACGAGGACCCACGCCTCCCGCAGCGTCATCCGGCCCGCGGGCAGCTCCCGGCCGACGGTGCGCGGGTTCGCCGCGTCGAGGCGGACGTCGGCGATGCGATTGAACCCCATCGCCGCGAACCGCGCGGCCCCGAACGCCACCACCGCCAGGAGGACCACCCGCACCGAGAGGGGCCGCACCCGCGACGCGCTGACCAGGCCGACCACCGTGAACGGCAGGGCGAAGACGGTGTGCGCCACCTTCACGAAGTTCGCGTAGGCGACGAGGCGGGAGCCCCCCCGCAGGACCTGGCCATCCACCCCCACCGTCACGGGAGGCGGATCCCCAGCGCCGCCCAGCGCGCGTCCACCGCCCGCTTCGTCTCCTCGTCCATCACGATGCGCCCCGGCCATTCCCGTGCGAACCCCTCCTCCGGCCACTTCCGCGTCGCGTCTATCCCCATCTTCGAGCCGTAGGTGAAGGTGCGGCTCGCGTGGTCGAGGACGTCCACCGGGCCGTCGGTGAAGCGCACGTCGCGGCGCGGGTCGATGTGGTTCAGCGCGACCCACCACGCCTCGTCGGGGTTGCGCACGTCCACGTCGTCGTCGAGAACCACGAGCACCTTGGCGAGGGACATGAGTCCCTGTCCCCACAGCCCGTTCATCACCTTCCACGCGTGGCCCGGGTACTGCTTCCGGATCCCCACGAAGACGAGGTTGTGGAAGATGCCGTACACCGGCATGTGGTAGTCCGTCACCTCGGGGAGCGTGAGCCGGAGGAGCGGCAGGAAGATCCGCTCGCTGGCGTGGCCGAGGTAGAAGTCCTCCATCGGCGGCCGGCCGACGATCGTCGCCGGGTAGATGGCGTCGCGCCGCATCGTGATCGCGGTGACATGGACGCGGGGGTAGAGGTCGGCGAGGGAGTAGAAGCCGGTGTGGTCGCCGAAGGGGCCCTCCGTGACCAGCGGCTCGGCGGGGTCGATGTACCCCTCGATCACGATCTCCGCCTCCGCCGGCACCTCGAGGTCGCACGTCACCGCCCGGGCGAGCCGCACCGGCGCGCGGCGCAGGAAGCCTGCGAAGAGGAACTCGTCCAGGGCCGGCGGCAGCGGCGCGGAGGCGGCGTACATGGACGGCGGATCGGCGCCGAGGGCGATGGCGACCGGCATCCGCTCGCCGCGCGACGCCATCTCGCGCCAGTGCGCCGCGCCGACCTTGTGGCGCTGCCAGTGCATCGCCAGCTCGCGCGGCCCCTGCACCATCACCCGGTACATCCCCACGTTCCGGACGCCGGTCGCGGGGTCGCGCGTGACGACCATCGGGAGGGTGATGTAGTGGCCCCCGTCCCCCGGCCAGCAGAGGAGGTGCGGCAGCTGCGTCACGTCGGCGGCCGGGCCCTCGATCACCACGGTCTGGCACGGCGGCGTCCCGTGCTCCGCGCGCGGCGGGTACTTCGCGATCTCCGCGAGGGTCGGGAGCATCGCCAGCTGCGCCAGGAGCCCGTCGGGCACCTTGGTGGACAGGAGCGCCTGGACCCGCACGCCGATCTCGTCGAGTGACTCCACCCCGAGGGCGAGGGCGATGCGGCGGTGCGACCCGAAAAGGTTGATCGCCAGCGGCACGCGGCTCACCGCGCCCCCCGGCAGCACCGGGTGCTCGAAGAGGAGCGCGGGCCCCCCGCCAGAGCTCTTCATGCAGCGGTCCGCGACCTCGGTGATCTCCTTCACCGTGGACACGCGCTCGCGGACGCGGACGAGCTCCCCCGCCTCCTCGAGCGCCCGGACGAAGTCGCGCAGGCTGTCCATCGTCATCGCTCACCCCAGTGCACGGCGGCGATGCCGCCGGTCAGGAGACGCCAGCCGCACTCCCGGAACCCCGCTCCTTCCATCCGCGCCCGGAGCGCCGCAGGCGCCGGGAACTCCTTCACCGAGGATGGGAGGTACGCGTACGCCGTCGGGTGCCCGGAGACCAGCCGCCCCACCAGCGGCAGCAGGCGCCGGAAATAGAACAGGTAGAGCGCCCGCAGGGGCGCGAAGGCCGGCGTGGTGAAATCCAGGACGACGAGCCGCGCCCCGTCCCGCAACACCCGCCGCAGTTCCGAGAGGCCCGCGTCGAGGTCGGCCAGATTGCGTACCCCGAATCCCACGAACGCCCCGTCGAAGGTACCGTCCGCGAACGGGAGCTGCAGGGCGTCCGACCCGGCCCGGAGGACCCGCCCTTCCGCCTTCCCCGCCCCGAGCCGGAGCATCGGGATCGCGAAGTCGGCCCCGACCACCCGCCCCCGGAAAGCCGGCCGCCGGAGCAGCGCCGCGCCGAAGTCGAGGGTGCCGGCGCAAACATCGAGGTAGAGGCCACCGGGCCGCAACTCCCAGCCGAGCCGTCTGAGCGCCCGCTCGCGCCAACTCCGGTCCACGTTCAGCGACAGCACGTGGTTCAGGAGATCGTAGGTAGGCGCGATGGCCGAGAACATCTCGCGCACGTAGCGGCGCTTCTCGGTGGGGGCCGCGCTCGCCCCGGGTGAGGCGGTGTTCACGGCTGGGGTGGGAGGCACGGCGGCATTCACAGCGTAGATTACCCGCCGCATGCCGACGGCGAAAGACCTTCCGTCGCTCAGCGACCAGGAGGTCGTGGCGCTGGCTCGCGCTGGCAAGGAGACCGGGTACCGGGAACTCCTGCGCCGGTACGAGCGGCCCGTGTTCTCGCTCATCTATCGGATGGTGCGGGACCGCGCGGCCGCCGAAGACCTCGCCCAGGAGACCTTCATCAAGGTCCTCAACGCCCTCGACTCGTACCGCCCCGAGTACCGGTTCTCGTCCTGGATCTTCAAGATCGCGAACAACGCCGCCATCGACCAACTGCGCCGGCGCGAGGTGGACACCCTCTCCCTCGACGGCGCCCCCAACGCGCGGACCGCCGACGAGATCGAGGCGACGGCCGTCCAGGCCACCGACCGCGGTCCCAGCCCCCTCGCCGACCTGGAGTCCCGGGAGCTGGGATCGGCCATCGAGCAGGCCATCGCCAAGCTGCGGCCCGAGTACCGGGCCTGCATCCTCCTCCGGCACGTCGAAGGACGCGCCTACGAGGAGATCGCCGAGACGCTCGACCTGCCCCTCGGCACAGTCAAGACGTACATCCACCGGGCCCGGCTCGAGCTGCGGGAGTCCCTGGGCCACTTGAAGGGCGATTGAAACCTGGCCTCAACCGGCCTCGTAAGATCATCAGTCAGGAGGTAGGCGTGTGACGGATAAGTACTTGGAATTCAACGACCTGGACGCCCTCATCGTCCGGGAGCTGTCGCGCCTGCCTGCGTTCGAGCCGTCGCGCGGGTTCTCTCGCCGCGTGATGGCCCAGGTCCGCCTGCCCGAGCCCAAGGCCGTTGTCCTGCTGCGGCGCGCCCACGCGTGGGCGCTCCAGCCGCGCCGCGCCCTGGCGCTCGCCGGCGCGTACGCCGCCTGTGCCGTTGTCGCGCTCGGCATCGCCGTGCCGTGGGTTGTCCAGCACAGCGCATCCCTCTCCTACGGAGCCGGGCTGGCTGCTGACAAGACACTCGCCTCGGCGCGCGAACTCGGAATGGCTCTGGCCGGTTGGGTCTGGACTTCCCGGTCGTGGGACGCGCTGCGGTCCATCCCGGTCCTTCGCGAGCACCTGGTGCCGTTCCTCGCGCTCCTCTCCGCCGCCTACGCCGGTGCTGGCGTGGCGCTCCACCGCCTCATGAAGAACCCGGAGGGGAAGCGTGTCCCAGTCGCGCGTTAGGTCCAGCCTCCTCCTCGCCGTCTTCCTGGCGGCGTGCGCCGCCCCGCCGGCCGCGGAGGCGCGGGACTTCGGCCGCCCTACCGACGACGCCAAGTCGCTCCTGAGTGACGGCGTCCACCTCGTGCGCCGCGCGCTCGGCCTGGAGCGCGATACCGCGGTGGTGTCGCACGCGGTGTCGTTGAGCCCGCGCGAGGCGGCGGTCGAGTTCGAGATCGCCGACGGCACCACGCGCGTGGTCTCGCTCCGATCCGGCGAGTTGCTGGTGAACGGGGCCGCCGTGGCGCACTACCGCCCCGGGGGCACCCTCGACCGCGCCTGGCGCCGGCTCCTCGCCGACGCCGCGGCGAAGGACACCCGCGGGGTGCTGGCCGGCCTCCGGTCGTTCAAGGTCGCGGGGCTCACCGGGGACGACCTCGCCGCCGAGCGGCGCCTTGCCGCGACCTTCCGGAACCTCACCATCGAGGCCCCAACCGTGGCGGCGGTCGCCGCGTCGGCCGCGGCGCAGTCCATCGGTGCCGCCGGCGGCTCCCTGGCGGCGGCCATCGCGGACTCGGTGACACGCGCGCTGACCCTGGCCGACATCGCCGCGCTCGACAGCCTCGAAGGGCAGCTGCGCGCGGTGCCGGACATCGGCCCCGACGTGGTGGTGTCCGTGCGGACGAGTCCCCTGCACATCGACCACGTGGCAGTCCCCGCGAACGAGCGGGTCGAGGGGAGCCTCGTCGTCTTCCGCGGGAACGCCGACGTCTACGGCACGGTGACCGGGAACGTGGTGGCCCTGCTCGGCGACGTGATCTGCCACGACGGCGGCCTCATCGAGGGGGACGCCGTCTCCGTGGGCGGCCACGTGGTGGAGGCGGGCGGCACGGTCCACGGGGACATCAAGAGTCTCTCGGCGCTGGGGAAGGACCTCGCCGCCGCCGAGCGCCGGCAGGAGCGGCGCTCCGCGTTCGACCTGCTGGTCCACGACGTGGGGACGGTGGTCGCGGTCTTCATCGCCCTGGCGATGGTGGGATTCGGCACGGTCTTCTTCGGCCGGCGGCACGTGGAGGTGGTGGCCGACACGGCGTCGCACTCCTTCGGCCGCGCGTTCGTCGTCGGTCTGCTCGGCCAACTGCTGCTGCTCCCCGCGTTCGCGATGATGATCGTCGGGCTGGTGCTGACAATCGTCGGGATCCTGGTGCTGCCCTTCGCGATCGTGGCGTACGTCCTCGGCGCCGCCCTCGCGGTGCTCGGCGGCTACCTCGCTGTCGCCCACGCGATCGGCGAGACGGTCACCCGGCGGCGGATGGCCAACGGCGCCTTCGTGCGCAGCCCGAACTCCTACGGCTACATCTTCTCCGGCCTCGCGGGCCTGCTCGGCCTGTGGGCGGCCGCCGCGCTCTTCGGGTGGCTCGGGCCGGTGGTCTTCCTCTTCAAGCTGGCGGCGGTCATCGTCACCTGGCTGGCGGCAACCACCGGCTTCGGGGCCGTGCTCCTCTCCCGCGCCGGCCTCCGGGAGACCTTCGCCGGGCGGTACTCCGGCGAGACGACGGACGAGTATCTCTGGGCGACGCCGCCGGCCACGCCGACGGCCTCCCGCATGGGCCGGCAGCCGTGACGGCAGCGCGCCCCCTGATCCTCCTTGCGGCCGCCGCTCTGGCGGCCGCGCCGCCTCTCGGCGCCCAGTCATGGCGGACCCTCACCTCCGCCCGCCAGCGGCACGGCGAGACGCAACTCGCCGTGTCCGTGAACTACGTCGCAGGGGACTTCCGCCTCACCGCCGCGCCCGAGGGCACGCTCTACCGGATGGACCTTCGCTACGACGAGGACCGATTCACTCCGCTGCGCGAGTACGACGCTGCGGGCGCGCACCTCCTCCTCGGCGTGCGCGGACGCAGCGGCCACATCGACGTGGTGGACCGTCACAAGGGCGACCCGGTGCCGTCACTCGATCTCGAGCTCGCGCCGGACATCCCTCTCGCGCTGGACCTCGACCTTGGCGCCGTCCGCTCGCAGGTGGACCTCGGCGGGCTGGCGCTGCAAAGCCTGCGCTACCGCACCGGCGCCTCCGAGACCACGCTACGGTTCAGCCGGCCCAACACGGTCCCCTGCTCCGAGCTGCGCCTCGAGGCCGGGGCCGCGGCGTTCCACGCCTGGTCGCTGGGCAATGCGAACTGCCGGTCGGTGCACTTCGAGGGCGGGGTCGGGGACGTGACGCTGGACTTCGGCGGGACGTGGCAGGGTGTCGTGGACGCGGACCTCAACGTCGCGATCGGCACCCTGACGCTGATGCTCCCGCGCGACGCCGGCGTCGCGATCCACCTCAGCCGGCTTCTCGCGTCGTTCGACCAGTCGGGGCTCCAGCGGCGGGGCGATACCTACTACACGGCAGGATACGAGTCCGCCCGGAGGCGGCTGGTGCTCGACGTGAGCGCCGCGTTCGGCGGCATCAACGTCGTCTGGACGGGAGCCGCCCGCTAGCGGTCGCCCCGGCGGGCCGCCGCCCGCACCTCCGCACCGCGCCCGGCGCCAAGCACCGTGTCCGCGCGAGCGTCCCTCGCTGCGATCTCCACCATACCCCCCGAGCCCACGAACGCCACCAGAGCACCGCTCGCCACGTCTGCGAACGTCGTCCTCAGCGGCACGCTGGTCGCGCCGACCCGCACCGCGCATCCCGGCGCCACTGCGATGCCCGGCATGCTGGTCACCAGCGTCCCGAAGCGATCCACGTGCACCACCTCGCCCACTACGTCGCCGCCGATTGCCTCCAGCCGCGGGGGCTCCAGGAGCACGGGGTCGCCGGTCGCCGGGCCGAGCACGCTGAGGGGCTCGCCCGCGGCGAGCCGCGCCGCTGCCGGCGCGAAGAGGTCTCGCCCGTGGAACGTCGGGCCGGCGAACGGCGGGACCGGCAGGGCCACGACACGAGCGGCGTGGCTGCGGAGCACGCCCGAGAGGAGGCCGTTGTCCGGCGCTACGAAGCGGTGCCCGCCCGCCTCCGCCGCGAGCGCCCGGCGGCCCGATCCCACCCCGGGGTCTACGACCGCAAGGTGCACCGTCCCCTCCGGGAAGGCGCGCCACGTCCGGTCGAGGACGTACGCCGCTTCGGCCACGTCGCCAGGGGGGATCTCGTGGGTCACGTCCACCAGCGCCGTGCCGGCCGCGAGTGCGAGGAGGACGCCTTTCATCTCCGCCACATAGCCATCGGCGGTGCCGAAGTCGGTGAGCAGCGTAACGATCATCCTCACACCCTCGCTTCCCGCCAGCGCTCGCCCCGCCACAGGAGGGCCATCGCGATCCCGCGTCCCATCGCCGTGAGGGAGATGGCCCACCAGACGCCGGCGAGGCCGAACGCGCCCGCGAACCACGCGCCGAGCGGGATGCGCGCAACGGTGAGGCAGGTGGACCAGAGCATCGGCTGAAGGGTGAAGCCCGCACCCCCCATCGCCCCCTCGAGCACAATCTCCACCGCCATCGCGAGCTCCGCCACGGCGATGATGCGCAGGTAGCTGCCGCCGTCCGCGATGACCGTGGGGTCGCTGGTGAAGACGCTCACCAGGGTGTCGGGGAAGGCGAGGAAGGCGATCGCCGGCAGCGCCGACGCGGCGAGCGCGTAGCCCGTCGTGAGCCACCCCGCGCGCCGCGCCCGGTCGGGCCGCGCTGCGCCGAGGTTCTGCCCCACGACCGCCGCCGCGGCGAGCGCGAACCCCGTGGCGGCCATGTATGCTATACCCTCGAGTTTGTGGCCCACGCCGAGGGCCGCGAGGGCCGGCGTGCCGAAGCGGGTCGTGACGCGCGTCAGGCCGATGTACACCAGGCTGAAGACCACGCCGGTCGCCGCCGTGGGCGCGCCGATGCGCACCACCGCCAGCGCCGACCGCCAGTGCCACACCGACACGCGCACCAGCCGCCGCCGCACCAGGAAGATGATGCCGAGCATCAGGGTGAGGCCGCGGGTCGTGATGGCGGCGATCGCGGCGCCGGCGATGCCGAGCGCGGGGAACGGCCCCACGCCGATGATGAGGAGCGGGTCGAGGCCGAGATTGACCAAGACGGACGCGCCGAGGAGGAGGAGCGGGGTGCGCGTGTCGCCGGAGGCGCGGAACGTCGCCTCCGTGGCGAAGTACCCGAAGATGAGCGGCGTGCCGATGAGGTACGTGCCGAGGTAGAGACGCCCCAGCTCGGTGACCTCGGGTGGCGTCCCCATGGCCGCGAACAGCAGCGGGAGGCCGAGCCACCCCGCCGCGGCGACGGCGACGCCGCCGAGCAGCCCCGTGGCGAGGGTCGTGCCGGCGGCGACGGCCGCGAGGCCATGCGCCCCCTCGCCGTGGCGGCGCGCCGCCACGGCGGTGAGCCCGACCCCGATCATCTCCCCCAGCGCGGTCAGCATCCAGACCGCGAACCCGCCGGTCGAGACGGCGGCGAGCGCGGCGGGCCCGAGGATGCGGCCCACCCAGAAGGTGTCGATGAGGAGGAAGAGCAGCTGCAGCATCGCCGCCGCGACGGCGGGGCCCGCGAGGCGGACGATGGCCGCGGAGAGGCGGCCGCTGGTCAGGTCGGTGGTGTGGGAGCCCGCCGCCGCGTTCACGGCGGGGGCGCGCTCCCGCCGAGCGGGCGGCGGAAGATCGGATTGTCGGGGTACTCGTCGGCGAGCTGGCCGATGAGGCGGATTCCCTCCTCGCGGAGCGACGCGTCGCGCTCCCCCTCGCGCAGCAGCACGTTGGCGAAGATCCAGCGGCCCTCGGTGCGCGCGAGGTCGCCCTCGGCCAGCACGCGCCAGAACATCTCCATCGAGTGCTCCACGTCGCCGCCGCCGAGCCCGATGATGCGCGCCACGAGGCGCGCCAGGGCGCTCGCCCGCGCCAGGCCGTACTCGTAGACGGCGAGGCCGAGGAGGCAGTCGGCGCGGGTGGAGTCGAGGGCGAGGGAGCGCTCCAGCGCGGATCGCATCCGCCCCGCCTCGCGCGCGGCGCGCCACCACCTCCCGAGCAGCTCCGCTTGACGGGCGCGATACCCGATGGCGGTGCCCAGCCAGAAGTACGCTACCGCACGGGTCGAGTCGTCGCCCGCCTGCTGCGCCAGGGCCGTCGCCCGCAGCGCCCCCTCGGCGAGCAGCGCGTCGATCGAGTCGGCGAGGAAGGCGTCCTCCCCCCGCGCGTTCCCCCACCAGATCAGCGCCGACGCGGCGAGCGTCGGCCCGATGGGGTCGCGGGGGCGAGCTTCAGTGAGACGGGAGAAGTAGAGATTGGCCGCGGAGAAGTGGCCCTGGTAGATCAGATCCTGCCCCGACGCCGCCTCGGCCAGCGACACCCACTCCTGGGCGTGGAGCGGGGCCGCCGTGGCGAGCGCGCCGGCCAGCAGCGCCAGCGCTAGCCGACGATGACGGGGAGCCGGACCGACTGGCCGCCGACCTGCTGTTGGACCGCCTCCGCGAGGACTTGGAGCGCGCGGGCCGCCGCGCTGTCCGGAGCGCCCACCACCACAGGCACCCCCGTCTCGCTCAAGTCCGGCATCCCGGCCTGCAGCGGTATCTCCGCCAGGAGCGGCAGGCCGAGTTCCTCGGCCAGGCGCTTCCCCCCACCACTCGCGAAGATCGCGGTACGCTCGCCGCAGTGCGGGCAGGCGAAGTACGACATGTTCTCGACGATCCCCAGCACCGGCACGCCCACCTTCTCGAACATCTTGGCGCCCCGCAGCGCGTCCCCCACCGCCACCTCCTGCGGCGTGGTCACGATGAGGGCGCCGTCCAGATGCACCGACTGCACCAGGCTCAGCTGGGCGTCGCCGGTGCCCGGAGGCAGGTCCACGATGAGGTAATCCAGCTGTCCCCATTCGACGTCGGTCAGAAACTGCTGAATGATCTTCTGGATGATGGGACCGCGCCAGATGGCCGCCGCGTCCCGCTCGACGATGTTGCCAAGCGACATCACCCGCACGCCGTGCGCCAGCACCGGCTGGATCTTCCCCTCGACCACCAGCGGCTGCTGTCCGGCGATGCCGAACATCCGCGGGATGTTCGGCCCGTAGACGTCGGCGTCCATCAACCCCACCCGGTGCCCCGCCGACGCGAGCGCGACGGCCAGGTTCGCGGACACGGTGGACTTGCCGACGCCCCCCTTGCCGCTCGACACCGCGACGATGTGCCCGAGGTGCGGCAGTTGCCCGGAGTCCGGCGCCGGCCTCGGCTTGGCCACCGGCGCGGCCGGGGCCATCCCCGGCTGGGGCGGCGCGTGCCGAGGCGCTTCGCCCGACGCCGGGTCGTGGATGTCGAGCTTCACCCCCGTGACGCCGTCCACGTCCTTCAGCACGGCACGGATCTCCCGCGGCAGCGATGCCGGGTCCTCCTGCCGCAACAGCACCGTCAGGTGCACCTTGCCGCCGTCGTGCACGTGGATGTCGGTGACCGTCCCCGCGGAAATCACGTCCTTTCCCACCCGCGGGTTCATCACCCCGGTGAGCGCGGCCGCCACCCGGGCCTGCACGGGATCGTGGGCCACGGGCTAGATCGCCTCGACCGTCTTCACCACGGGCACCGACGCCTTCAGGCGCGACTCGATCCCGTTCTTCAGCGTCATCATGGACGCGGCGCAGCCCACGCAGTGCCCCTTCAGCCGCAGCTGCACGACGCCCTCTTCCTCGTCGAAATCCACGAACTCCACGTCGCCGCCGTCCATCTGGATGGCGGGGCGCACGGTCTCGAGGACGCGCTCGATCTTCTCGATGGTGGTCATGTCCCTCTCTCTCCAGGAAATTCCGACAAGTCCACTCGTAATCTACTCGGCAGTGGAAGGGCGGGAAAGCCGATCAGCCCGCTGCTCCATCCTTGAGCAGACGGCGTGCCGCGACGAGGACGGTGGTCTGGACCTCGTCGAGGGTGCCGGCGATGGACGCGCCGGCGGCCTTGGCGTGGCCGCCGCCGCCGAAGCCGCGCGCGAAGGCCGCCACGTCGAGGTCCCCGACGGAGCGGAAGGAGACCTTGATGTTGCCGCTGGCGAGGGAGCGGAAGAGAAGGGCGAGCCGGGTCCCCTGCACCGAGCGCGCCATCTCGACCAGCCCATCGAGGTCATCGGGGGTCGCGCCGTGGCGCTCGACGGCGCCGGCCGGCACCGTCAGCCACGAGAGCCCGGCCTCGGGTTCGACGACAAGGGTCTCCAGGACCTCGGCGGTGAGGCGAAGTCGGCCGAGGGGAGCGGTGGCGTAGACCGACTCGTAGACGCTCTCGGGGTGGACGCCGTGCTCGAGGAGCGATGCCGCCACGCGAAGGACCCTCGGCGCGGTGTTGGAGAAGCGGAACCCGCCGGTGTCGGTGAGGATGGCGACGTAGAGGGCCCGCGCCGCCTCGGGCGTGAGGGGCCAGCCGGCCGTGGCCGCGAGATCGTAGACCAGTTCGCCGGTGGCCGCTGCGCCCGGGTCCACGAGCCGCGGTCCCGGGGGCAATCGGCCGACGGTGAGGTGGTGGTCGATGCACGCCGTCACGATGCCCCGCTCCGCGATGGGCGCGCCGAGGTGGCCGAGGCGGCCGAGGTCGGCGATGTCGAGGACCAGGAACAGGTCGGCGGCACGGATCGCCTTCACGGCGTCGGCGGTGCGGTCGCGGGCGCGGACCGGATCGCGCAGGAAGGCGTAGCGGTCTGGGATCGGCGTCGGGTTGGCGATGCTGACCTGCTTGCCGAGCGCGACGAGGAGGTGGACGAGGGCGATCTCGCTCCCCACGCCGTCGCCGTCGGCGTTGACGTGGGTCGTGAGGACGATCGTCCGCGCGGTCTGCACTGCGGCGGCGATGTCCTTCGACGCCGTGGCGCGCTCGGCGCCGACGCGCTCCAGCGTGGCTCGTGTAGGCATCTGGCCGTGCAGGGTACAGGGGCGGCCCGCGGCGGGCAAGCGGCGGCCCCCCGAAACACAGCGGCCGGCCCCGGATGTCGGGGCCGGCCGCCGGTCACGCAGGAGGCGCGGCGGTTACGCCACCGTCTCCCCGCGCAGCTCCTTCTGCAGGTGGCTGTGCTTCCGGCCGTAGCCGAAGTAGATGGTGAAGCCGATCAGCAGCCACACCACGAGACGGATCCAGGTGTCCATGGGGAGCGTCGCCATCAGCCCCGCACAGCAGAGGATCCCCATGATCGGGACGAAGGGGACCCAGGGTGTCCGGAAGGGACGGTCCAGGTCGGGCCGCGTGCGGCGGAGCACCAGGACCCCGATGCACACGAGCACGAACGCGAGGAGCGTGCCGATGTTCACCAGCTGCCCGAGGAGCTGCAGCGGCAGGATCCCGGTCGCGAGGCCGACGGCCACGCCCGTGAAGATGGTCGAGAGGTAGGGCGTCCGGAACCTGGGGTGCACCGACGCGGCCCACTTCCCGAGGAGGCCGTCGCGCGACATCGAGTAGAAGACCCGCGATTGGCCGAGCAGCATCACCAGGATCACCGACCCGAGGCCGAGCACCGCGCCCACGTCCACCAACAGGCGCACCCACGTCGGCGCGCCGATGTGCTTCATCGCGTACGCCATCGGGGCGGCGAACTCCGGCCCCGGGAGGTTCCGCAGCTCGACGTACGAGACCATCCCCGTCAGCACCGCGGACACGACCACGTACAGGATCGTGCAGATGGCCAGCGATCCGAGGATGCCGATCGGCATGTCGCGCTGCGGGTTCCGCGCCTCCTGGGCCGCCGTGGAGACGGCGTCGAAGCCGATGTAGGCGAAGAACACGAGCCCGGCGCCGCGCAGGATCCCGGAGACGCCGTAGGTGCCCCATTCGCCGGTGTTGGCGGGGATGAACGGCTTCCAGTTGGCGGGGGTGATGTGGTGGAGGCCGACGAACACGATCAGCAGGATGATCGCGACCTTCAGGATCACGATGAAGTTGTTGACCGTGGCGGATTCCTTAATGCCGATCACGAGGATCGTGGACATCAGCGCGACCACGAACACCGCCGGTCCGTTGATGATCGCGCCGGTGAGGTTGAGCCCCGTGTGGGCGCAGTTGGCCAGCCCGGTCTGCAGGTCCGCCGCGGTGCACCACTGGGTGGGCGCGGCGGTCAGCGCGGCGGGGAAGACGATCCCCAGCTGGCCCATCAGGCTCACGAAGTGCCCCGACCAGCCCACCCCGACGGTGGCGGCGCCCGCGGCATACTCGAGCACGAGGTCCCACCCGATGATCCAGGCGATGAACTCGCCCATGGTCGCGTACGAGTAGGTGTACGCGCTGCCGGCCACCGGCACCGCGCTGGCCATCTCGGCGTAGCAGAGGCCGGCGAAGGCGCAGGCGATGCCGACGAGGATCATCGAGATCGGCACGGCAGGACCCGCGTGCAGCGCCGCCGCCTGCCCCGTCAGCACGAAGATGCCGGCCCCGATGATGGCGCCGATGCCGAGGGTCGTCAGGTTCAGCGGCCCGAGGCTCCGTTTCAGCGAGTGCGCGCCGACCTCGTCGGCCTGGGCGCGCAGGGCGGTAATGGACTTGGTCGCCCACAGACTCATGAACCGATCTCCAGTCTGGGAATGAACCCGGTCACCTACGCGCTGTAGTTCGGCGCTTCCTTCGTGATGGCGACGTCGTGCGGATGCGACTCCCGCAGCCCCGCCGAGGTGATGCGGACCATCTCCGTGTCGGTCTGCAGCTGCTTCACGTTCTGTACGCCGCAGTACCCCATTCCGCTGCGGAGGCCCCCCACGAGCTGGAAGAGCACGTCGCCGACCGGGCCCTTGTAGGGGACGCGGCCCTCGATGCCCTCCGGGACCAGCTTGGAGGCCGAGAGCTCGCCCTCCTGGAAGTACCGGTCGGCCGAGCCGTCCTGCATGGCGCCGAGGCTGCCCATCCCCCGGATGACCTTATAGCGGCGCCCCTCGTAGAGGAGGGACTCGCCGGGGCTCTCCTCCGTGCCGGCGAGGAGGGCGCCCATCATCACGCTGTCGGCGCCGGCCGCGAGGGCCTTCACGGCATCGCCCGAGTACTTCACGCCTCCATCGGCGATGACGGGGACGCCTCCGGCGCCCGCGACGGCGTCGAGGATGGCCGTCACCTGCGGCACGCCGATCCCGGCGACGACGCGCGTGGTGCAGATGGAGCCGGGGCCCACCCCGACCTTGACGGCGTCCACGCCCCGCTCGACGAGCGCCCGCGCGCCCTCGGCGGTGGCGACGTTGCCACCGACGATTTGCGCGTCGGGGAGCGCGGCGCGGAGCGCGGCGATCGCCTCCAGCACCCCCTCGCTGTGGCCGTGGGCCGAGTCGAGCACCAGCACGTCGCACCCGGCGTCGAGGAGCGCCCGCGCCCGGGGGAGCGTGTCCTTGGTGGCCCCCAGCGCCGCGGCGACGCGGAGCCGCCCGTGCTGGTCCTTGTTCGAGTCGGGGTACTGCCGGCGCTTGAAGATGTCCTTGACGGTGATGAGCCCCGTGAGCGTCCCGTCGCTCGCCACCACGGGCAGCTTCTCGACCTTGTGCCGCGCGAGGATCCGCTCCGCCTCCTCGAGGCTCGTGCCCACGGGCGCGGTGACCAGCCCCTCCCGCGTCATGACCTCGGCGATGGGGCGGTTCTCGTCGTGCTCGAACTGGAGGTCGCGGTTGGTGATGATGCCGACGAGGCGGCGCTTCTCGTCCACGATCGGCACGCCCGAGATCCTGAACCGCGCCATCAGCCGCATCGCCTCGCTGATCGGCCGGTTGGGCGGGAGCGTGATCGGGTCGAGGATCATCCCGCTCTCCGACCGCTTGACCCGGTCCACCTCGGCCGCCTGGCGGTCGATGGGGAGGTTCTTGTGGATGACGCCGATGCCGCCCAGCCGCGCCATCGCGATGGCCATGTCCCCCTCGGTGACGGTGTCCATCGCCGCCGAGACGAAGGGGATGGTAAGGCCGATGGTGCGGGTCAGCCGGGTCGAGACGTCGACCTGGCGGGGCTGGACGGTCGAGTGGCGCGGGACGAGGAGGACATCGTCGAACGTGAGGGCGTCGCGAGCGCGGATCCGGCTCTCCATGAAGGAAGCTACCGAGCCCGCGGAGCGAAGGTCAAGCAGGGCCGCTCCCGCCCGGCGCGGGCGGCGCTGTCGCGTCGGCCGGGGGTGCGCCCTTCGGCGGCTCGGCGCTCTTCGTCCCCCCGCCCGCCGCGGCGGTGACCTCGTCCACCACCGCCTTCCCCGCAGCGGCGATCCCGCCCATCAGGCGGCTCGCGGCGGACATGGCGTCCATCGTGCTCCGGATCGCCGTCACGGGCACCCGGCCGGCGCGCAGGGTGTCCTCCACCTTCTCGGCCAGTCTCTGGAAGGGCGACGCGGAGGCCGCCTCCTGCGACGCGTAGCGCGACTCGAGGAACTCCACATAGTCGAGCACCTGGTAGACCCGGTCCTCCGGGAGCGCCGCCAGCTTGCGCTCGATCCGCTTCCACAGGAACTCGTTCATGGGACGATGTCCACCAGCTCGAGGATCGGGTTGGCGAGGTAGGTGCTGCGCCCGGTGCGCACCTTCGCGATGATGGTGACGCTCGCGAGGGGGGCGATCTGCGCCACCGCGGCCGCCTTGTCCGGCGGCACCACGATGTACGCGAACGCATACTCCGGCGCGGGGCCGCGCGCGAGGATGTACTGCTCGCCGGGCGCGAAGTCGGGGCGCAGCTCATCCGCCGTCTGCAGCGCGATGAACTGGATCGTCCAGCGGAGCAGGCGCCCCTTGAAGCGGTCGGGGTCGGTCCGCAGTTCCGCGGCGGTCACGTTGTTCAGCGCCGCACCCCCTGCCGGCCGCAGCTCGCTCTCACGCACCCAACCCTGCGTTTCCACCCGCACCCACTCGCCCGCCCGCGCGGTGATGCGGACCGGCATATCGGCCTCGAGCGAGCCGGCGGGCGGCGCGTCGGGGGCGCGCCGCAGCTCCACGCGCCGCCGCACCACCGCGAGCCGTGGATCGAGGTCCTCGACCGCGGGGGCCGCCGTCTCGGCGGGCGCCCGGGCCGGAGGCGCCTGCGCCCCGGGTGCCAGCGCGGCGTGCGACGCCGCCGCCGCCGGAGCGGGCGGCCGCGCCGGGCCCTGCGGCGCGCTCGCCAACGCCGACGACGCGACCCACCCGGTGCGGCGGACGTGCACCCAACCGCCGCTCCGCTCGACCTCGTCGAGGAGGGCGCCGGAGACGAGGCGGGCCACGACGGTGCCGTTCGGCGTGGCGCGCAGCCTCTCCTCGCCGGCCTTGCTCACGGCCAGGGTATGACCGTCGCGCCGCTCCGCGCGGAGCGAGGTCCGCCAGACCCATCCTTCGAGGGTGACCTGGGTGAAGCCGTCGCGCGAGCCGGTGGCCCGGTAGCTCGACCCGGCCGAGGCGCGCCCGAGGCGGGCGCCCCCCGGGTCGGCCACGAGCGCCTCGTTGTCGCGCTGGATGGTGACGCTCTGCTGGGCCCCTGCTCCGGGCGCGAGCACGCCGAGGAGCGCCGCCGCGGCGCAGAGGACGCGCGCCGCGCGTGCGGCTGGTTGGGGACGCCGGGCAGGGGTAGATTCCGCCGTTTGGTGCCGCACGAATCGCATTGTAGAGTCCGGGAGTGGCGATGTCAAACGCACCGCTCGCGCGTCGTGGACCGGTGGTCCTCGTGGTGCTCGACGGCTGGGGCTTCCGTCCCGGAGGCGCCGGGAACGCCATCGAGCTGGCCGCCACGCCGGTGTGGCGGAAGCTCTGGGCGGGGCTCCCCCGCACGCTCCTCCAGGCGTCGGGCCCCTACGTCGGCCTCCCCGAGGGGCAGATGGGGAACTCCGAGGTCGGCCACCTCAACCTCGGCGCCGGGCGCATCGTGCCGCAGGACATCGTGCGCGTCTCCGACAGCGTCGCGTCGGGGGAGTTCTTCGCGCTCCCGGCGTTCACGGGACTGTGCGCGCGGCTGCGCGAGCGGGGCGGCACGCTGCACCTGTTCGGCCTGATCGGGAACGGCGGGGTGCACGCCCTCGACCGGCACCTCTACGCCCTCCTCGACCTCGCCCAGCGCGAGCGGGTGCCGCGCGTCGCGATCCACGGCGCCACCGACGGCCGGGACACCGCGCCCGACTCCGCGCGGGGCTTCGTGGCGGAGTTGGCCCAGCACGCGGCGGGACGGGCGGTGATCGCCACGCTGACCGGCCGCTACTACGCGATGGACCGCGACAAGCGCTGGCCGCGCATCCAGCTGGCCTACGACGCGATGATGTCGGGCGTCGGCACGCCCGTCACCGACCCCGTGGCGGGCATCGAGGGGGCGTACGCGCGCGGCGAGACCGACGAGTTCATCAAGCCGCTGGTGGTGACGGACGCGGCGGGCCGGCCGGTGGCGCCGATCCGCGCCGGCGACGGGATCATCTGCTTCAACTTCCGGGCGGACCGGATGCGGCAGATGGTGCGCGCCTGGACCCAACCGGACTTCGCGGGGTTCGACCGGCGGGGCGCGCCGCTGATGGACGTCGTCACGATGACGCAGTACGACGAGACCTTCACCGTGCCGGTCGCGTTCGGCCCGTTCGTGCTGGAGCGGATCCTGGCCGACGTCGTGAGCCGGAGCGGCCTCGCGATGCTGCGCACCGCCGAGACGGAGAAGTACGCCCACGTCACCTACTTCTTCAACGGCGGCGCGGAAGAGCCCTTCGCGGGCGAGGAGCGCCGGCTCGTGGATTCGCAGAAGGTCGCCACCTACGATCTGATGCCCGAGATGAGCGCGCCCGGCGTCACCGACGTGCTGTGCGAGGGGATCGAGGCGCGCCGGCACGACTTCATCCTGGTGAACTACGCCAACGGCGACATGGTGGGCCACACCGGCGTGCTGCCGGCGGGCATCCGCGCGGTGGAGACGGTGGACCGGTGCCTCGCCCGGGCGCTGGCGTCGGCGGAGAAGGCGCGGGCGTCGGTGCTCATCACGGCGGACCACGGCAACTGCGAGATGATGATCGACCCCGTGACGGGAGGACCGCACACGGCGCACACCACCAGCCCCGTGCCGTTCCTCCTCCTCGACGAGGGCTTCCGCGGGCCGCTGCGGGGCGGTGGCTCGCTGCGCGACGTCGGCCCCACGGTGCTCGGCCTCCTCGGCCTCGAGCCGCCGGCGGTGATGACGGGCCGGGACCTGAGGGAGGTGGGATGACGATGCCCGTTGCCGCACGCGGCACGCACGTGCTGCTCGCAGCGCTGCTGGCGCTCGCCGCCGCCGCGCCGCTCGCCGCGCAGGTGGGCCACGCGCCGGACCAGTCGCCCTTCCACGACCTCACCACGCGACAGACCTTCACCGTCTCGACGGGGTACTTCACCGGGAACGAGGCGAACGCCGGCGTCGGGTGGCGGCACGCCGCGCTCATCGCCGGGCGGCTGGACACGCGCCTCGGTGGCCCGATCGACCTGTACGTGTCCGTCGGCGTCGCGGGGAGCAGCCGCTACAAGATCGACACCAGCCTCGACAGCGCCACCCGCAAGACCGGACCGTTCAGCCGGACACTGGTGATCGCGGACCTCGGGCTCATCCTGAACGTGACGGGCGCCAAGACGTGGCACGGCCTCGCCCCGTACATCGGGTTCGGCGTCGGCGAGGTGCTGCCGACCAAGACCGAGACCGACGTGGGCGGCTACAACGCCGGCACCAACTTCTCCATGATCCCGATCCTCGGCACCCGCATCTTCGTCACGTCGACGCTGGCCGCGCGGGTCGAGGTGCGCGACTACTTCTTCCGGTACGAGTGGCCCCTGCGGTACTTCGATCCGCTGGACAACAACGGCAACCCGATCACGCCGCCGATCCTGCAGTTGGGCACGCTGGACAAGCAGTGGACGCACAACTTCACGCTCACGGTCGGCCTGGCCTACGGGTTCAACTTCTAGCGCACCATGCCGGCGCTGAACGCCGAGATCCTCGGGATCACGGCGCTGTCCCTCCGGATCGCCGTGACCGCCACCGTGGCGGCGTGCGCGATCGGCGTGCCGATCGGCTTCTGGCTGGGCGGCACGCGCTTCCAGGGGCGCCGGGGGGCGCTGCTGGTGCTGAACACCGCGCTCGCCTTCCCCACCGTGGTGATCGGCCTGCTCCTCTACCTCCTCCTCTCGCGCCACGGCCCCCTTGGCGGGCTCGGCCTCCTGTTCACCTGGCGGGCGATCGTCGTGGCGGAGGTCATCCTCGCCGCGCCCATCGCGGCCGCGCTGACCGCAGCGGCGGTGCAGTCGGTGGACCCGCGGGTGCGCCGCACCGCCCTCACCCTCGGTGCCGGGCCCCTGGCGGCCGCGTGGGCGGTGGCCCGCGAGGCGCGCTTCGCGCTCGCCGCCGGCGTGGTGGTGGCGTTCGGCCGGGTGCTCTCCGAGGTCGGCGCCGCGATGATCGTCGGCGGCAACATCCGCGGCGAGACGCGGACCCTCACGACCGCTGTCGCCCTGGCCACCTCGCAGGGGCAATTCTCCCTCGCCGTCGGCCTCGGCCTGGTGCTCCTGGCGCTCGCTCTCACGGTGAACGTGCTCATCCAGCTCCTGCAGGGGCGCGACGATGCTTGAGGCGCGCGGCCTGAGACACGTCTACGAGCGGCGGATGGTGCTCGCGCTCGAGCACCTCTCCCTCCAGGCCGGCACCCGCCTCGCGCTCGTGGGCCCCAACGGCTCCGGCAAGAGCACCCTCTTGCGCCTCCTCGCCTTCCTCGAGGCGCCGGCGGCGGGAGAGATGACGCTGGCGGGCCGGCCCGTACGCACCGGCCGCGAGCGCCGCGCCGCCCGGCAGAGGGTGACGCTGGTCGAGCAGCGGCCGTACCTCTTCCGCGGGACGGTGCTCGCCAACGTCGCCTACCCCCTGCGCCTCCGCGGCACGCCCGGCGCGGCGGCCGCGGCGGCCGCGCGCGGCGCGCTCGATCGCCTCCATCTCGGCGTCCTCGCCGGGCGAGCGGCGCGCGCGCTGAGCGACGGCGAGATCCAGCGGGTCGCCGTGGCCCGCGCGCTGGCCGCCACACCCGACGTCCTCCTCCTGGACGAGGCGGCCTCCGCCGCCGACCGCGCCTCCCAGCACGCCCTCTTCGCCGCGGTGGCGGAGGAGCAGGCCCGCCGGCCCCTCGCAGTCTGCTTCGCGTCACACCTCCTCGAGGAGGCGTACCGCTGGTCCAACGACCTCCTGGCGCTCCACCAGGGGGTGAGCGTCCCCGTCACGCCGGAGAACCTCTTCCGCGTCGAGCTCCCCGCCGGCGGCGGGATGCAGCCGGTGGCCGTGGGCGGCGTCACGCTGGACGTGGTCTGCGACCGCGGCGGCCCGGCAACCCTCGCGATCCCCCCGGAGGAGATCGTCCTCTCCCGCGAGCCGCTCCACTCCTCGGCCCGGAACTGCCTCCCCGGCCGCGTGGTGCGGATCGCCGAGCAGGGCGCCGCGGTCCGCGTGACGCTCGACGCGGGCGTGGAGCTGGTCGCGCTCGTCACCCGGCGCAGCGTCGAGGAAATGGGGATCGCCCTCGGCGCGACGCTGTTCGCGTCGTTCAAGACCGTCGCGATCCGGGTCTTCTGATCGCTTGACAGGCCGGGCGGCGCCCGGAGATTCCTTCCCCATCCCCCAGTCGTGAGCCGACCGTGCCGACCGCGTACCTCACACGGACCGTGCAGTTCGCCGCCGCCCACCGGTACTTCCGGCCGGAGTGGAGCGACGCCCGCAATATCGAGACGTTCGGCGCCTGCGCATCGCCGCACGGCCACGGCCACAGCTACACCTGCCGCGTGACCGTCAAGGGCCGCACCGACCCGATGACGGCGATGGTGGCGGACCTGCGCGCCGTCGACCGCATCCTCCACGAGGAGGTCGTCGGCCGCTACGACCACCGCCACCTCAACCTCGACTGCGAGGAGTTCGCCTACGGGCAGACCGTCCCGACGGGCGAGGCGCTGTGCCTGGAGATCTGGCGGCGGGTGGCGGCGCGCCTTCCCGCCGGCTGCGTGCTGACGGCGGTCCGCGTCGAGGAGGACCAAGCGCTGTGGGCCGAGTACCGCGGGGAGGAGTGAGCGCGTGAGCGGCCCCGCCGCCGGCGAGCGCCTGGCGGCCGTCGAGGAGACGCCCGTCTGGCTCGAGGTGAACCACGAGCCGGCGGTGACGTGGATGTGCACCCCGGACCAACTCGAGCAACTCTGCGTCGGGTGGCTCCACGGCGAGGGCTACATCCGCTCCCTGAAGGACCTGATCTCCCTGCGCCCCTGCGCGACCGACCTCGGCTTCTGGGCCGAGGTGGCGGGCGAGGCGGTGGCGCTGGTGGCCGCCGACGAGCGCCGGCGCGTGCTGGCGTCGGGGTGCGGGGCCGTGAGCGTGGCGCTCGCCGACCCCGCGTCCCTCCCGGCGCGGGCCGCACGCCGCGATCCGCCGCCCTTCGCGGCGATACGGAGCCTCTTCAAGGAGATGTTCCACCGCGGCTTGCGGTACGGCGAGACGGGCGGCATCCACGCCGCCGCGCTCACCGACGGCACCGCCCTGCTCGAGCACGCGGAGGACATCGGCCGGCACAACGCGGTGGACAAGGTCATCGGCGGCGCGCTCCTGCACGGCCGGGACCCCGACGGACTCGGCCTCCTGGTGACGGGGCGCATCTCCGCGGAGTTGGCCTTCAAGGCGGCGCGCGCCGGGATGGACTGGATCGCCACGCCGTCGGTCCCTTCCACGCTCGCGCAGACGATCGCCGCGCGCGCCGGCGTCATCCTCGTGGGCCGCGCGGTCTCAGGACAGCCGCAGGTGCACCGGAGCGATCCCGCCACCCCGCGAGTTGGCGGCGGCGGGCTCCCGCCGTAGCTTCCACGGATCCGGCCGGTGTGCGCGACGGTCCGCCGTGTCCGTCCCGCACCGCGGCCACTCCTTCGCACGCGGAGCCTGCGTGAACCGAACCGCCGCGCGTCGAACCGCGCTTGCCGCCTCCCTGCTGGTCGCCCTAGCCGGTCCGGCGCGGGCCCAGTCGGCCGAGAACCCGATGCTCATCCTCACGGTGACGGGCGGCTGGATCACCGGCGGAGAGATGTGGCGGGTTTCCCGCCAGCCAGCGCTGGTGGCACCGGCGGGCGTGGACACGGTCGGACTCGAGCGCCGCTTACAGACGGGGGCGGTGGTGGGCGTTGACGCCACCCTCTTCCGCTCGCCGCACATCGGCTACAGCGTCGGGCTCACGTTCCTTGGCGTGAGCACCGAGTCCCGGTGCGCCCCGCCGGCGCAGTGGGCCGTCGACCCGAATTACGTCAACGAACACGCGTGCAGCGACGTCCAGGGGCGCAATCTCGGGACGAGCGCCGTAGCCATCCAATTCGGCCTCACCTGGCGACCGATCGCCACCGGCGGGATCCAGCCGTACTTGAAGGGCGTCGCAGGACCCGCGTACCTCGGAGAGTCGTTCGTGGAGACGTCGGGCACCGTCCCATTGCCGAACGATTCCGGACAGATCACTTACCCCGTCAAGACCCTCCTCGGTGACCCGAACCCGCGCACCCTGACGTGGGTCGCGACCCTGTCCGCCGGGGTCACCCTCGCGATGAGTCCGGGAGCCCAGTTCCGCTTCGAGGCACGCGAGGTCCTGACGGATCTCCCGGTCGCTACAGGCCCCGGCAATCCGCTGACTCAGGGGACCCCCGCCCCAATCGGGAGCAGGATCTTCCACCTGCCCTCCTTCACCGTCGGGCTGGACATCGTGCTGGAGCAGGCCCGGCGGCCGCACCGCTACTGAGCCCCCGCGGCGCCGTGATCGCGGGCGGCCTCGCCTCCCGCTACGGCGGCTCCCCCAAGGGGCTGCTCGAGGTCGACGGCCGCCGCATCCTCGACCGCGTCGTGGACGCGCTCACCGCCGCCCTCGGCGGTCCCCCCGTGCTCATCGCCAACAGCCCCGACGCCGCGGGATGGGTCCCGGGCCTGGCCGTGCACGCCGACGTGGTGCCCGGCACCGGCTCGCTCGGCGGCATCCTCACCGCCGTCGAGACCCTCGGCGCCACGGTGTGCGTGGCGTGGGACATGCCCTTCGTGCCGGCCGCGCTCCTCCGCGAGCTGGCCGCCGGCCTGGCCGGCGCCGACGTCGTGATCCCCGAGAGCGGGTCCCGCCGCGGCGTCGAGCCCCTGTGCGCCGCCTACGGGCCCTCGTGCGCCTCCGCCATCCGCGCGGCGCTGGCCCGGGACGACCAGCGGGCCGTGGGGTTCCACCGGGACGTCCGCGTCACCCGCCTGCCGGCCGGGACGGTGTTGAAGTACGGCGACCCGGACGTTCTATTCTTCAACGTGAACACCCCCGAGGACCTGCAGCACGCGGAGGCCCTATGCCGGACCCGCGACTCGTCGCGATAGTCGGCAAGAAGAACTCCGGGAAGACGACGCTCGTCGTCGCCCTGGTGCACGAGATGATCCGGCGCGGCCACCGGGTGATGACGATCAAGCACGGCACCCACCCCTTCGACTTCGACACCAAGGGCCGCGACACCTGGCGCCACATGCACGAGGGGGGCGCCGAGCGGGTCGTGATGGAGACGCCGCAGTCGCGCATCCTCCTGTCGCAGCCGCGGGAGCCGATGGGGCCGCGCGAGATCGCCCAGTCCTACCTGCGCGACGCGCACTTCGTGGTCGTCGAGGGGTTCAAGCAGTCCGACCTGCCCAAGATCGAGGTGTTCCGGCACGCCGTGCACCCGGCGCCGCTGTACGACCCCGGCGACGCCGACGCCGCGAACTACCTTGCCATCGTGACCGACGTGCGGGACTTCCGCGCCACCGTCCCCGTCCTCCGCTTCACGGACACCAATTGGCTCTACCGGCTGACCGACATCGTCGTGCAGGGCGCCCGCTGAGACTCGCGGGGGCCGCCCTCCTCGCGCTCCTCGCCTCGGGATGCGCCGCGCGCGCGCACCCCGGCCACCTCGCTCCCGCCACCCGCCGTCTCGCAGCCGAGCTCGACAGCGCCTTCTCGGGCCCGGAGTTCGACCGGGCGATGTGGGGCGTCGTGGTGCAGTCCCTCGACAACGGTGAGGTGATCTACCGCCGCAACGCCGAGCGGCTCGTGATGCCCGCATCGAACATGAAGCTGCTGACCTCGTCGGCGGCGCTGGTGCGGCTCGGGGCCGACTTCCGCTACCCCACGGCGGTGCTCGCTCGCGGCATGCGGCGCGGCGACACCCTCGCCGGCGACCTCGTGGTGGTGGGCCGCGGCGACCCCACCTTCTCGCAGCACGCCTCCGGCGGGAGCGACGTTCTCGCCAGCCTGCGGCCGTGGGCCGACTCACTGAGGGCCCACGGCATCCGCGCCGTGACGGGCCGCGTCGTCGGTGACGGGAGCTGGTTCACCGACCCGCCCCTCGGCAGCGGCTGGGCGTGGGATGACCTGGCGGAATCGTACGCCGCCGGGGTGAGCGCGCTCCAGTTCAACGAGGGGTTCGCGTCTCTCCAGGTCGCGCCGGGCGACAGCGCCGGCGCCCCCGCGCGCGCCGCCTGGCTCCCGAGCGGCGCGCCGATGCGGATCTTCAACTCCGCCGCCACCGCGCCGCGCGACCCGGGCCTCGAGCGGGTCGAGTTCGATCGGGCGCCGTTCACCGACTCGGTGACCGTCTGGGGCCGCATCTCCGCGGGCCACGCGCCGGCGAGCCTCGAGGTCGCCGTCCCCGACCCCGTGCGCTACTTCGAGGCCGCGCTGACGCAGGTGCTGCGCGAGGCGGGCATCGCCGTGCTCGGCCAGGCGGCGCCCGCCGCACCTGCCGAGACGCTCTTCGTGTGGCGGTCGCCGCCGCTCCGCGACATCCTGCCGCTCTTCCTCAAGCCGAGCCAGAACCAGATCGGGGAGACGCTGCTGCGGACCCTCGGGGGCGTGGTGAAGGGCGTCGCCTCCGCCGACAGCGGGCGCGCCGCGGTGCGCGAGGTCCTGCGCGACTTCGGCGTGGCGGACGACGCCTACGTCATCGCCGACGGCTCCGGCCTCTCGCGCTACGATTACGTCGCCCCCGAGACGCTCTCGCGCATCCTCCTCGGGATGGCGCGGCGGCCCGACTTCGACGTCTTCTACCAGGCCCTCCCGATCGCGGGCGTAGACGGCACCATCGCCACCCGGATGCGCGGCACTGCGGCGGCGAACAACGTCCACGCCAAGACCGGGTCCATCGCGAACGTGCGCTCCCTCTCCGGCTACGTCACCAGCGCCGACGGCGAGCGGTTCGTGTTCGTGATGATCGCCAACCACTTCACCGTCTCACGGCGGGTCGTGGAAGTCGTGCAGGACCACGTGCTCCAGCGCCTCGCCACGTTCCGCCGCCGCCCCGCGCGGACGCCGTGACGACCGTCCGCGAAGCGATGGACCTCGTCGTCGCCGGTGTCACGCGGCTCGGCGACGAGGAGGTGGCGCTGCGCGACGCGCTCGACCGCGTCCTCGCCGAGGACGTGGACTCCCCCCTCGACCTCCCGGCGCACACCAACTCCGCCATGGACGGCTACGCCGTGCGCGGCGAGGACGTGCGCGGCGCGACTAGGGCCGCGCCGAAGCGCCTGCGGATCGTCGAGGAGGTGCAGGCCGGCGGCTTTTCCGCGGGGCGCCTCGGCCGGGGAGAGGCGACGCGCATCTTCACCGGCGCGCCGCTGCCCGAGGGCGCCGACGGAGTCATCCGCCAGGAGGACACGGAGCGCGCGGGCGACGCCGTGACCGTGCTCGACGACCGCGACGCGGGGCGCAACCTCCGCTTCGCCGGCGAGGACCTGCGGTGCGGCGCGCGCGTGTTCGACGCGGGGACCACCCTCGGCCCCGCGCCCCTCGGCGTACTGGCCTCCATCGCCAAGGCCCGGGTGCGCGTGGTGCGCCGCGCCCGCGTCGGCATCCTCGCCTCGGGGGACGAGATCGCGGACCTCGACGAGCGGGAGGCCATCGTCGCGGGCCGGAAGACCGCGTCGTCCAACTCGTACACCCTCGACGCACTCGTCCGCCGCGCCGGCGCCGAGCCGGTCCCCCTCGGCATCGCGAAGGACACGCTGGACGATGTGCGGGACCGCTTCGCACGCGGATTCGCCGCGTGCGACCTCGTGGTGTCCACCGCCGGCGTGAGCGTCGGCGAGCACGACTACGTCCACGCCGCCCTCGAGGCGCTCGGGATCGAACGGGGCTTCTGGAAGGTCCGCATGCGCCCCGGCTCGCCGCTCGCGTTCGGCGCGGTGCGCGGCGTGCCGTGGATCGGGCTCCCGGGGAACCCCGTGAGCACGATGGTGTGCTTCGAGTTGTTCGTGCGCCCCGCCATCCGGAAGATGCAGGGCCACACCGCGCTCTTCCGCCGGGCCATTCCTGTGGTGACGGAGGAGCGCGTCACCACCCACGGGCGGCTGATGCACTTCCTCCGCACCGTGGTGCGGGAGGAGGGCGGGGTCCACCGCGCGCGCCTCACCGGGCCCCAGGGCTCCGGCATCCTGACCTCGATGGCGCTCGCCAACGCGCTCCTCGTCGTGCCCGAGGACCGGAACGACGTGCCAGCGGGAGAAACGCTCCCCGCCATCCCGCTGGAGGACGGCTGGCCTCCGAGCGAGGTGCCGCCCGTCTGACCGCCGCGCGCTCCGCCGCGCCGCTCGTCACGTGCGCGCCGGCCCCGGGGACCTCAAGACTCGGAGGAGTCCCGTGCAGAACCTGATCCCGTTCCTCGTCTTCGGCGCCATCCTCGCCCTCATCGGCGGCATCTACGTCGTCAGCAAGCGGATGGAGCAGCAGCGCACCGAGGCGCTCGCCGCCGCGAGCCAGGCGATGGGCTTCGCCTTCGAGCCGGAGGGGGACCTCGAGGTGATGAAGGGGTTCGGCGACCTGCCGCTGTACGGGCGCGGCCACGCGAGACGGGTAAAGAACGTGATGACCGGCAAGGCGGGGGAGCGCAACCTCAAGCTGTTCGACTACCGGTACACCACCGGCAGCGGCAAGAACTCCCACACCTGGAACCAGACCGTCGCGGTCTTCCCGCAGGGGGGCGAGGGGCTCCCCGACCTCCTCCTCGCGCCCGAGAACATCTTCCACAAGATCGGCGCGGTCTTCGGCTACCAGGACATCGACTTCGACTCCAGCCCCGACTTCTCCTCCCACTACCTCCTGCGCGGCCCCGACGAGATGGCGATCCGCTCGGCGTTCAGCGCCGACGCGCTCACCTTTTTCGGGCAGCAGCGGGGGTGGCACGTGGAGGTCGCGAGCGGGAACGTGGGCATCTACCGCTCCGACAAGCGGTGCAAGTCGGAAGAACTCCCCGCCTTCCTCGAGCAGGCGAAGGCGGCCCTGCGCGCGCTGGCACGGGCATGATCCCCGCCATCGTCGTGCTGATGGCGGTCGGCGTGGCCGCCCTCGTCGCCGGCGTGGTGTGGCTGGGGAAGATCGAGGAGCGGAAGCGCACCGAGGCCATGGAGGCCGCGTGCCGGCTGATGGGCTTCGCGTTCGAGCCGGAGGCGAGCCTCGACGCGCTGAAGACCTTCGGCGACCTGCCGCTGTACGGCCACGGGCACAGCAAGCAGGTCCGGAACGTCATGACGGGCAAGGCCGGCGAGCGGGAGGTGAAGTTCTTCGACTACGCCTTCGTCATCGGCTCCGGCGACGACGCCCACACCTACGCCCAGTCGGTCGCGCTCTTCCCCGGCACCCACCTCCCCGACTTCACGCTGCAGCCGGAGACGTTCCTCGATCGCATCGCCAGCAAGCTGGGCGCCCAGGACATCGACTTCGACGCGAGCCCGGAGTTCTCCAAGGCGTACCGCCTGAGCGGGCCGGACGAGACGCGGATCCGGTCGGCCTTCGGCGCCGGGGCGCTGCACTTCTTCGAGGAGAACCCGCACTGGTGGGTGGAGACGCTCGGCGGCGCGGCCGCGATCTACCGCTCGCAGAAGCTCTGCAGGCCGGCCGAGGCGCAGGCGTGGCTCGACGAGCGCCGCGCGGTGCTGCGCGCGCTCGTCCCCGACTGACGGCGGGGAGCGCTACCCCGCCTTCGCCTTCCGCACCTCCTCCGTGAGCCTGGGCAGTATCTCGAACAGGTCGCCCACGATCCCGTAGTCGGCCGCCTTGAAGATCGGCGCGTCCTTGTCCCTGTTCACCGCCACGATGACCTTCGCGGTCCGCATCCCCGCCAGGTGCTGGATCGCGCCCGAGATGCCGATGGCCACGTACAGCGTCGGGCTCACCGTCTTCCCCGTCTGCCCTACCTGCTCGGCGTGCGGACGCCAGCCGGCGTCCACCACCGCACGCGAGGCGCCCACCGCCGCGTTGCCGAACGCCTTCGCCAACTCCTCCACCAGGTGGAAGTGCTCCGGCCCCTTGAGCCCGCGCCCGCCGGCGACGACCACCTCCGCCTCCGCCACGTCGAGCGCCCCCTGCTCCGAGGCCTTCACCTCGCGCACCGTCACCCGTGCCCGCACGCTCGCCGCCGACACCTGCTCCGCCGCCCCCGCCTTCCCCGCTGAACCGACGACGTACGTGTTCGGCCGCAGCGAGACGACGCCCTGGGTCGCCTCAAATACGACTCTTTGTATCGCCTTTCCGGCGTAGACCGGTCGCGCCGCCGTGACCTGCCCTCCGTCCACGCCGAGGGCGGTCACGTCCGATGCGAGGGGCACATCGAGCCGCGCCGCGATGCGCGGGGCAAGGTCCTTCCCCGTCGCGGTCGCAGAGACCACGACGAGCGCGTAGCCGCCAGCCTTCGCGCGCTCAGCCACCGTAACCGCGTAGCTGTCGGGGGCATAGCGGGCGAACGACGCGTTCGCCGCCACCAGCACCCTGTCGGCGCCGGCCGCGCCCAGGTCCGCCGACGCCACGTCCACCCCAGGCGCGCCGAGGACCAGCGCGTCCACCGTGCCGCCGAGCTGGTCGGCGAGCTGCCGCGCCGCCCAGACCGCTTCCCGGCTCACCTTCCGCAGCGCGCCGTCGCGCTGTTCGGTCACCGCGAGGATGGCCGTCATCAGAGCACCTTCGCTTCTTCGCGGAGCAGGCGCACCAGCTCCGGTACGGCGGCCGCGCCCTCACCCACGATCCGCCCTTCCTTGCGCGCGGGGGGCATCTCGAGCGCCGCCACCCGGAGGCGCGGCGCCGCGAACGTCACCGGCTTCACCTCCACCGGCTTCTTCTTCGCCGCCATGATCCCCTTGAGCGCGGGATACCGCGGGGTGTTGAGCCCCTTGTCGGCGGTGAGGACCGCCGGGAGAAGGAACTCGACCACCTCGACGCCGCCCTCGATCTCGCGCTGCGCGACGCCCTTCCCGCCCTCCATATCCAGCTTCGAGACCGCCGTGACGCACGGCAGGCCCAGGAGTTCGGCGGTCATCGGGCCGACGGCCTGGTTATAGTCGTCGGCGGCGATCTTGCCGAACAGCACCAGGTCGTAGCCGCCGTCCTTCAGCTCGGCGGCCAGCGCCTTCGCCACGGCGAGCGCGTCGGCAGGGATCGCGTCTGCCTTGAGCAGGACACCACGGTCGGCGCCCATCGCCAGCGCGGTACGCATCGTCTCCTGCGCGGCGTCGGGACCCAGGGCGATCACGACCACCTCGCCCGTGCCCGCCTTCTCCCTGCGCTGGAGCGCTTCCTCGACCGCGAACTCGTCGTACGGGTTGAGGATGAACTTGACTCCGGCCTCGTCGGCCGAGACGCCGTCCGCGGCGATGCGAATGCGCGTCTCGCTGTCGGGAACGCGTTTGATGCAGACGGCGATCTTCACTGGGCACTTCTCACTGGGGTTCGGGAGGACGAAAAGTAAGAGTCAACAACTACAGTGACCAGTAGTGTGAAGACGCGCAGACGCACAGTGGCACTACAGTGCCAAGTGGCCAGTCGCTCCGGCCGCGATGGCGGCCCAGTGCCAAGTGCCTCACTGGTCACTAGCGCACCTTCGGTTCGGAACAGACTGAATTCCGAATCACTGCACACCACTGCCAACTGCGCGTCTGCGTACTACTGAGTACCAAGGACTTGCGTACTGTGCGAATGCCTACTCGAACGCCGACAGCCCCGTGATCGCCTCGCCCAGGATCAGCGTGTGCATGTCGTGCGTCCCCTCGTACGTGTACACGCTCTCGAGGTTCACGAGGTGGCGCATCGCCGCGTATTCCACCAGGATGCCGTTCGCGCCGAGGAGCCGGCGCGCCTCACGGGCGCACTCGCACGCCATGTCCACGTTGTTCCGCTTGGCGAGGGAGACCTGCTCCGGCGTCATCGTCCCCTTGTCCTTCAACCGGCCGAGCTGGAGGGCAAGGAGCTGCGCCTTCGTGATCTCCGTCAGCATCTCCGCCAGGCGCAGCTGCTGGAGCTGGAAGCCCGCGATCGGCTTGCCGAACATCACCCGCTGCTTGCCGTACCGCAGCGCCTCGTCGTAGCACGCCATCGCGGCGCCCACGGCCCCCCACGCGATGCCGTAGCGCGCCTGGGTGAGGCACATCAGCGGGCTCTTGAGCCCCTTCGAGCCCGGCAGGAGCGCGTCCCTCCCGACCCGCACGTCCTGGAGCACCAGCTCCGATGTGTCGGAGGCGCGCAGGGAGAGCTTCCCCTTCTGGTCCTTCGCCGTGAACCCGGGAGTGTCGGTCGGGACGATGAACCCGCGGATGGAGCGCGGATCGCCCACGTCCCCGGTCTTCGCCCAGATGATGGCCACCCCCGCCATCGAGCCGTTGGTGATCCACATCTTCGCGCCGTTCAGCACCCAGCCGCCCTGGCTCTCGCGCGCCGTGGTGATCAACCCGCCCGGGTTCGAGCCGTAGTCGGGCTCCGTGAGCCCGAAGCAGCCGATCAGCTCGCCGCTCGCCAGGCGCGGCAGCCAGCGCCGCTTCTGCTCCTCCGAGCCGAACGCGAAGATCGGGTACATCACGAGGCCGCCCTGCACCGACGCGAAGCTGCGGATGCCGGAGTCGCCGCGCTCGAGCTCCTGCATGATGAGCCCGTAGGCGACGTTGTTCAGGCCGGCGCACCCGTACCCCTCCGGTAGATTGGCGCCGAGGAAGCCCAGCTGCGCCATCTCGGGGATCAGCTCCTTCGGGAACGTCCCCTCGAGGTAGTGCCGGTTGATGACGGGGAGCAGCTTCTCGTCCACCCACTGGCGCACCGTCGCCTGCACGGCGCGCTCGTCCTCGGAGAGAAGCGAGGCCACGTCGTAGAAGTCCACACCGTCGAATCGCGAGGCCATAGGTCGCCGGATTGAGGGTCGGGGGTCAGTCGTAGCGCGCGGCGCGCTCGTGCGCCGGGCTCCGGCGCAGGCTGCGGCGCGCCGCCGGCTCCACACCCACTTCCCGCGCCTTCGCGCGGAAGAGGGAGCCGTGGTCCACCGGATGCCCCTGCACGTGCTGCCAGAGGTGCACCATCTCGTGCAGCAGGGTGTCGGCCACCTCGGCCCACCCGTGCCGCTCCGCGTGGCGGCGGCTCACCGTGATCTCCAACGGCTCTGCCGTCTCGTGGGAGAGGCACAGCTGCCCCAGCCGGCTCTTCATCCGTCCCGAGAGGCGGATCGGCAGCTCGGGAAGCGTGCCGCCGAAGTGCGTCGCGTTCGCCTCCCGGAAGAGCCGCGCCAGCCGGTCGGTGTGCGCCACGTCGCCCGGTCGCGGCTGGTCCCCCGCGCGCCGGCGCCGGGGCGGTCCGTCCGCGTGCAGCTCCGCCCGGAACGCCAGTATCTCATGCTGCGCCGCCCGCCGCAGCGCCCGCGACGCCGAAGGCGAGAGGAACCGCACCACCGCCTTCAGCACCCGGTCACTCGAGCGCGCGTAGCCGCGGTGGATGCTCAGCACCCGCCGCCGCGAGAGACTCACCATCACCGTGCGGTTGTCGGTCACGCGCACGCCGGCGAGGTCCCGCAGCCCGAGCACCGCCAGGCGGCGGGCAAGCAGCTCCTCCTCCGGCAAGCGCAGGCCGATCGGCCCCGCCGGCTCGGCGGGCCACGCCGAGAGCGCTCCCACCCGCCGCCGCGCCAAGGCGTTCCAGAACCGCGCCCAGTCCCTCATCGGTCGCCGTGCGCCAGGGCGTACACCACGTTCTCCGCGATCTGCCCGAGGCGCACGGTCCGCCGGAACGTCTCGGGGGCCAGGGTCGGGAGCTTGATCGAGCGCACGCCGCCGAGGTTGGCTCCCGCCACGTCGGTCAGGTACTGGTCGCCGATCATCACCGCCTCGTCCTTCGCGCACGCCAGCTCCCGCACCGCCAGCTCGACCAGGTCCGCGCTCGGCTTGCGGATCACGTGCGCGCCCGCGGCCAGCCGCGCCGCCAGCTCCTCCGCCGTCCAGCAGTCGGTGCCGCGCACGATCTTCCGGAACAGCACCTCCCCCCGCAGCGCGTAGCCGCGCAGGATCGGGAGGGTCGGGAACATCTCCCCCAGCTGGAGGAAGCGCTCCTCGCTCGCGTTGGAGAGGATGACGTGCCGCAGCCCTTCGTCCGCGAGCAGCGCGCGGAACGGCCCGGCGCTCTCGGGGATGAGGTCGCGCCGCCGGTCGCCGCTGAGCGTGCCGTCCACGTCCCAGATCAGCCCCCGCACCCCGTTCGCCCGCAGGAAGGACGGCGTGACCTCCGCCAGCGACCGCACCCGCCAGGTGGGGCGCATCCGCCCCACCAACGACGCCAGCCGCGGCGCCACCTGCACGAAGGTCGTGAACGCCGAGGCGCCCGTCGCGAGCCGGCCCATCGCCGCCTATCGGATCCCGCTCGGCACCGCCGCCGCGGCCGCAGCGGTAAGTGCCAACTCCGGCGTCGGCTGGTCGGGCCCCGTCACCCGTCCCCGCCACGACAGCTGCCCGACCCGGACGTCCACGATCGCCACAGCGAAGGTCGCGTTGACCGCCCCGGTCCGGCCCTCAAGGCGAACGGCCACCGGGATGACCGCCATCCGCGCCCCCGTGAGGGCGCCAAGGGCGCGCAGCGACGACCAGAGGGGGTCCGGGATGCCCTCCACCTTCCTGGCGAGGAGGAAGCCCGTTGGGAGGTCGGTCGGGTCCGAGGCGATGCCCGGGGAACGCCGCAGCGCCCTCCGCATCGCGTCCTGGTCGTGCCAGGTGACCGCCCGGGCGTCCCGCTCGAGGATGCTGTCCAGGACCGCCGTAGCACGGTCCAGGAGCTCGCCCCGCCGCACCGAGAGACCGGCCACTGAGTCGCCGAAGACGATGCTGCCAACGGGGAGAAGGAGCGCCCCGCTGCCGGCCATCCCGGTCACCGGGATCTGGCCAACGCCGAGATTGGCGAACGGATCGGCTGGCGTGGCCTGCGTTGGTACCCGGTGCGAGCACCCGAAGGCGGCTAATAGTGACACTAATGCGACACTGTGACGACACTTAAGCGTCATCATCTTGGGCGACCCGGGATGGTGGTCAGCAAGCGGGGCGAAAGCTAACCGAGGGCCTGGCCCCCGTCCACGCGGATGATCTCGCCGGTGATGTGGCGGGCGGCGTCGCTGCAGAGGAAAGCGATGACCTGGGCGACGTCGTCAGGCTCGGCGAGGCGGCCGAGGGGGGAGTTCCCCTTGGCGCGGGCCACCAGCTCCTCCGAGAGGTGCTGCGTGAGCTCGGTGCGGACGAAGCCGGGGGCGACGGCGTTGACGTTGACGTTGGCGGGTCCAAGTTCGACGGCGGCGGCGTGGGTGAGGCCGATGAGGCCGGCCTTGGAGGCGGCGTAGTTGGCGACGCCGAAGCCGGCCCGCATGGCCTGGAGGGCGGCGACGTTGACGATCTTGCCATGGTGCTGGCCCCGGAAGATGGGCGCCACGGCGCGGATCATGTGGAAGGCGCCGGTGAGATTGGTCTCGACGACGTCGCGCCAGGCGGAGTCGTCCATGCGCCACAGCGCGGCGTCGCGCGAGATGCCGGCGTTGTTGACGAGGATGTGGATGCCGCCCAGGGCGTTCTGGGCGGCGGTGACGAAGCGCTCGACCTCGTCGAGGCTCCGCACGTCGCAGCGGTCGCAGTAGACGGGGACGTTCAGGCTCTTGAGGACCGCCTCGGTCATCGCGGCCTGGACGCTGACGTCCCTCCCGGGGAGCTCGACGTAATTGAAGGCCACGCCGCAGCCGCGGCGCGCCAACTCGATTGCGGTCGCGCGGCCGATGCCGGTGGCGGCGCCGGTCACGATGGCGCCCTTCCCCTTCAGGTCGGCCCTGAGGCCTCCCGGCTGGGGCTGTTCCTGATGCGCGAGCTCTTCGAGGAGCGCGGTGACGGCGTCGGGCTGGCCCTTGGGCACGGCGCGATTCTATCCACCCGGAAACGGGGCCGCAAGAGTCGGTCATTGACGGCGCCGAAGCCCCAACGCTAAGCTAGCCCGCAAGATGCGACGCCTCCTCTCCGGACTCGTGTGGCTGGCCGTCGGGGCGCTGGGCGCGGCGGGGTTCGCCATCCTCGCCCTGCACCGCGGCGAAAGCGTCAGTGCCGCCTGGATCCTCATCGCCGGCGTGGCGAGCTACGTCATCGCCTACCGGTTCTACTCGCGGTTCCTCGCGCTGCGGGTCCTGGGCCTCGACGCGCGCCGTGCGACGCCGGCGGAGCGGCTGAACAACGGCCGCGACTTCGTGCCCACGCACAAGTGGGTGCTCTTCGGCCACCACTTCGCCGCTATCGCGGGCGCGGGGCCGCTGATCGGCCCGATGCTCGCGGCGCAGTTCGGCTATCTCCCCGGCACCCTGTGGCTGGTGGCGGGCGTGGTCCTCGGCGGCGCGGTGCAGGACTTCACCATCCTCTTCGCCTCCCTGCGCCGCGACGGGAAGTCGCTCGGCCAGATGGCGAAGGAAGAGGTGAACCCGGTGGCCGGGATGGCCGCGATGCTCGCCATCCTGGCGATCATGATCATCCTCCTTGCGGTGCTCGCGCTGGTGGTGGTGAACGCGCTGAAGGCGAGCCCGTGGGGGCTGTTCACCATCGCCTCGACGATCCCCATCGCGCTGCTGATGGGGTGGTGGATGAAGGCGCTGCGCCCCGGCCGGGTGCTCGAGGCGTCGGCGATCGGCGTGGCGCTGCTGCTGCTGGGGCTGGTCGCGGGGCGCTGGGTCTCGCAAGACCCCACCTGGGCGCACTGGTTCACCTGGACCGGCCCCAACCTGGCCTGGGCGATCATCGTCTACGGGTTCGCCGCGTCGGTCCTGCCGGTGTGGCTCCTCCTCTCGCCGCGCGACTACCTCTCGACGTTCCTCAAGGTCGGGACCGTGCTGTTCCTCGCGGTGGCGATCCTGATCCTCCTCCCGCCGCTCCGCCTGCCCGCGCTGACGCGGTTCATCGACGGCACCGGGCCGGTGTTCGCCGGGAAGGTCTTCCCCTTCGCGTTCATCACCATCGCGTGCGGGGCGATCTCCGGCTTCCACGCCCTGGTGGCGAGCGGCACGACGCCGAAGATGCTGACGCGCGAGGGCGACGCGCGGCTCATCGGCTATGGCGGGATGCTGATGGAGTCGTTCGTGGGACTGATGGCGATGATCGCCGCGGCGACCCTCGATCCCGGCGTCTACTTCGCGATGAACGTCCCTGCGGCGACCCTCGGCCCGACGGCGGCGACCGCCGCGCGGAAGATCGCCGAGTGGGGGTTCACCCTGCAGCCGGGAACGATGGAGGCGCTGGCCCGTCAGATGGGGGAGGCGACGCTCCTCTCCCGCACCGGCGGCGCGCCGAGCCTCGCGGTGGGGATGGCCGCGATCCTCGGCGGCGTGGTGAGCGGGCCGGGGCTCGCGCTCTGGTACCACTTCGCCATCATGTTCGAGGCGCTGTTCATCCTGACCACGGTGGACGCGGGGACGCGGGTCGGCCGCTTCATGCTCCAGGAGCTGGTCGGCCACGTCTGGGAGCCGCTCGGCCGGACGTCGTGGTACCCCAGCATCTTCCTGACCAGCGCGCTGGTCGTGCTGGCGTGGGGGCACTTCCTCTACCAGGGCGTCCTCGACCCGCTAGGGGGCATCAACTCGCTCTGGCCCCTCTTCGGGATCGCGAACCAACTTCTCGCGGCGGTGGCGTTGTGCGTCGGCACGACGATCATCGTGAAGATGGGGAAGGCGCGCCACGCGTGGGTGACGCTCGTCCCGCTGGCGTGGCTGGCGTCGGCGACGCTCACGGCGGGGTGGCAGAAGGTCTTCGCCGCCGACCCACGGCTCGGCTTTCTGGCGCACGCCCGCACGCTGGCGGGTTCCGCGAACCCCGACGCCGGGCGGCTGATCTTCAACGACCGGCTCGACGCGGCGCTGGCGCTGGTGTTCATGGCGGTGGTGCTGGTGGTGATCGCCGCGTCGGCGCGGGAGTGGTGGCTGGTGGTCCTGAGGCGGAAGGCGCCGGTCGTCCACGAGGCGCCGTACGTCGAGACGGCATACGCGGCGGGGGACTAGGGTGCGAACCCAGGCATCCGCACAGGTGGTCCGTGCGCAGGGGGCAGTAGTGCGCAGACGCGCAGACGCGCAGTGGTGCGAAGTGCGAAGTGCGCAGGCTGCCGTGGCCGCGTCGCGCGGCAGCGTGGCGAGGTGCGCTGCCCTCGTGCGCAGTTCCGTGCGCGCCTTCGTGCGCGGCATCCCGAGCGTGGTGCGGCAGGTGGTCGGCGCACCCGACTATGAGCGCTACCTGGAGCACCACGCGCGCAGCCACGCGGGGGCGGCGCCGCTGGGCCGGCGCGCCTTCTACGCTGAGTTCGTCAGCCGGCGGTTCGGTCCCGGCCCCACCCGATGTTGCTGAGCGCGAGCGCCGTGGCGGCGACGAGCGTCACCGCCGCCGACAGCGTCAGCGCCAACGGCCCACCCCACCGCTCGTAGATCCACCCGAACAGCGCGGCGCCGGGGAGGGACACGGCGCTGACGCTTCCGTGGTACCAGCCGAAACCGCGGCCGTGACGGCCGCCGGGAGCGAGACTAGCGACGAGGGTGCGCTCGGGGCTCTCGGTCAGCGCGGCCACGACCCCGAAGGCGAGGAACACGCCCCACGCCGCTCCCGCGGTGGCGGCGCGGGCGAACGCCCACGCGAGCGCCGCATAGGCGAGCCAGCCGACGAGCAGCGTACGGCGCGCGCCCCACCGGTCCACGAGCACCCCGCCCGGATACGACAGGCTCGAGCGCACCACGTGGAGCGCCGCCCAGAGGATGGGGATGAGCGCGACCGCGATGCCGAGGTCTTGCGCGTGCAGGATGAGGAGCGTCTCCGGCGCCCGGAGCGCGGTCGCGACGGCGAGGACAGCGACGAAGGTGGTGAACTCGGCGGCCGCGGCTCCGCCGTCCGCCGCCCGCGGCGCCGCTCCGCTCGCCCCGGGCACCGTCGCGACCGGACCGCCGGCGGCAGCCGCATCGGCACGCGCCGCGCGGATGGCCGCCGCCGCGGCGACGACGGCGAACGCGCCGGGGATGGCGGCGAGCCAGAACACCTGCCGCACGAGCAGCCCCGCGGCGATGAGGGCCGACGCCGCGAGGGGCCCGACGATGGCGCCGACGTGGTCCGCGCCGCGGTGCAAGCCGAAGGCACGGCCCCGCACCTCGGGGGCGGCAACCTCCGCGATGATGGTGTCCCGCGGCGCGGTGCGGATCCCCTTCCCGATGCGGTCCGTCGCCCGCAGCGCCACCACGTGCCACGCCGCGCCGGCCATCGCGAGGAGCGGGCGGACGGCCCCGGCGATCGCGTAACCGCCGACCACCAGCGGGCCCCGGAGACGCGGCCGCTCGGCGAGGTACCCGCTCGCCAGCTTGAAGAGGGCGGCGACCGAATCGGCGAGCCCGTCGAGGATGCCGAGAGCGAGAGCGCCGCCGCCGAGCGTCCGGGTGACGAACGCCGGCAGCAGCGGGTAGATCATCTCCGAGGCGCAGTCGTTGAGGAACGACGTCGCCCCGAAGTACCAGACGGCGCGGGGAAGGCGGCCCGGCTTCGCCGGGGGCATCACCCCATCACCCATCACCTATCACCTATCACCCATCTCCTATCACCCATCACTCATCACCCATCACTTGTCTCCCAGTCCCATTCCCCACCGCATCAGCGCGACCGGCAGCCCACCGTACCCCAGCACCTCGTCGTGGAAGCGCCGCAGCGCGAACGACGCGCCGGCGCGCGCGCGGTAGTCGGCCCGCAGACGGAGCAGCTCGCGCCGGCCGACGGCGTAGCAGAGCTGGTAGCCAGGCGCGACGCAGTAGCGGCGCACCTCCGCCTCCGCGCTCGCGCGGGTGATGCCTAAGAGGTCGGCGAGGTACGTGACCGCCTCGTGGACGGGCATCCCCATCGTGTGGAGCCGCACGTCGAGGACGATGCGCGCCGCGCGCCACAGCAGGTACAGCTGGTGGAAGAGCCCGGTCTCGGGGCCGTCGTAGAACCCCTCCTCGGCCATTAGCTCCTCGCAGTAGAGCGCCCACCCTTCGACGGTAAGCGGCGTCCACACGACGCGGCGGACGGGCGACGCGAGTCCCTGCGCCCAGAGGTGCTGGAGGTGGTGCCCGGGATAGCCCTCGTGGAGCGCCGTGGCGGCGAGCTCGTGCACGCAGTGCTCGCGCGGCTCCCCGTCCCGGGGCACGGTGACGTAGAACGTGCCGGTCCGCGCCTCCGCGAAGGCGCCGGGGGGGTCGTAGGCGGCGAAGGGGATGAGGGGTACCATGAAGTCGGGGGTGGCCACGACCTCCAGGGCGCCGTCGGGCACCCTCGCGAGGCCACGCTCGACCACAAACCGCCTGGCGCGCTCCATCTCGCCGGCATAGGCGTCCACGAGCCCGGACGCAAGGGGGTGCTCGCCGCGGAGGCGCTCCACGAGCGCGCGCCACGGCACGCCCGGCGCGATGGCGGCGGCTCGGCGCTCCAGCTCCTCCTCCACGTCGCGCACCAGCGCCTCGCCGTAGCGGAGCAGCGCGGGGGCGGTTTCGCGGAGGGCGTGCTCGAACTGCAGGTGGAAGTCGAACGCCTCGCGCCCGATGGCGAACTCGCCGTCGGAGCGCTCGCGCAGCTCGCCCGAGAGGAAGGCGCAGAAGTCGTCGAGGGCCCCGCGTGCGAGCGGGAGGGCATCGGCGATGGCGGCCCGAGTCTCGGGGCTCAAGCGCGCCGCGAAGGCGGCGACCCCCTCCGCGAGGAGCCCGCGGCCTCCCTCCGCCACTTGGAGCGCCGTCTCGGTGAAGACGCGCGGCGGCCGCCCCAGCGTGGCCCGCGCCTCGAGGAGGAACCGCGGCGCGGCGGCGAGCCGGGCCGCCAGCGCGACGCCCCGCTCGTCGGCGGGGCCGTCGGCGCGCGTCATCAGGCTGAAGAGCGCCGTCAGGAGGTGACTGACGTGGAACTCCGGGTTCCGCTCGTGCGGGCGCTCCCGCTCGAACCGCGCGATGCTGACGCGCAGCTCGTTCAGGACCGCGGTCTGGTCGATCTCGTCCGCGAGGGTAGTGGTCTCGCACTCTTCGAACGCGAGCGACATCGCCTTGAGCGCCGCGATCGCCACCCGCACGTCGGCCCGGGTGTAGGCGCCGAGGCGCGCGTCGTGCGCGCGCACGCCGGCCTGCGTCGCCGCCACCGGATCGAGCTGCCAGCGGAGGTCGAGGAAGGAGCGGACGAGCTCGCGATACGCAACGGGCACGGCAGGAGTCTGCGCCCCCACGAGCGGAGCGTCAAGCGCGCTTGCCGCCCCGCAGGGCGGCGGTTAGGCTCAGCGCGTGGACCGCGCCATGAGGGAACTCGCCGCCCGTCCCGACGTCGCCGCCGCGCAGGCGTGGCTCGCGCGGCACGACGCCGACGTGCTGGGATGGCAGCGGGAGGTGGCCGAGATCCCGGCCCCGACCGGCGCCGAGGAGCGGCGCGCGGCGTTCGTCGCGGCGCGCTTCGCCGCGCACGGGCTGCTGGCGGTGCACCGTGACCGAGCGGGCAACGTCCTGGCGCGCTTCGGCGACGGGCCGGGTCCGGGGATCGTCCTGGCCGCGCACCTCGACACCGTGTTCGCCGCGGACGTGCCGCACGCCGTCACCGCCGTGGATGGGCGCCTCGTCGCGCCGGGGATCGCGGACAACGCGCGCGGCCTCGCCGCCCTCCTCGCCATCGCCGCGGCCCTGCCGTACGCCGGCGCGGCACTGCGCCGCCCCATCACCTTCGTGGCCACCACGGGAGAGGAGGGGGCGGGCGACCTGAAGGGCGCGAAGCACCTCTTCGAGGACCCCGCCTTCGTCCCCGACGCCTTCATCGCGGTGGACGGCGCCGGCGTCGATCGCGTGGTGCACCGCGCGCTGGGCTCGCGGCGCCTGCGCGCGGAGTTCCGCGGCCCCGGCGGCCACTCGTGGGCGGCGTTCGGCGTCGCGAACCCCGCGCACGCCGCGGGCCTCGCCGTAACGGGCATCGCCGCGCTGCCCCTCCCGCCCACACCGCGCTCCGCGGCGAGCGTGGTGCGCATCGGCGGTGGGAGTGGCCTCAACACGATCCCGCAGGACGGGTGGCTCGAGGTCGACCTCCGCTCCGAGGACGAGAGCACGCTCGAGGGGCTCTTCGCCGGCGCGAGCCAGGTGCTCGGCAGAGCGCTCGACACCGTGAACCGCCAGCGCACCGCGGGCACGCCGGCGCTCACGCTGGAGCTCGTGCCCCTCGGCACGCGGCCCTCCGGCGCGACGCCACCGTCGCATCCGCTCGTGCAGGCCGCCGCCGCCGCCACGCGACTGGTCGGCCGGACACCGGAGTTCGCTGCGGCCTCCACCGACGCCAACGTCGCCATCGCGCGCGGCGTGCCCGGCATCGCGCTCGGCGCCGGGGGCCGCGGCGGCGATCCGCACCTGCCCACCGAGTGGTTCGACAACACCGGCGGGCCCGAGGGGCTCGTGCGATTGCTGCTGGTGACGCTCGCGATGGGCGAGGCCGCACCATCCCGCTGAGCGCGGGGGCTATTGCCCGTTCTCGCGGCGTTCCCTAGTGTAGAGCGTGCCTCCCTTCGAAAAGCCGCACTCGGATCTCCAGGACCTCCTCGGCAAGCCCATCAAGGACCTGGGCCTCGCGCTCGAGGGCTCGCCGCTCGAGAAGTACGTCCACGTCCTCTACCGCGACCTCGAGCGCAAGGGGCTGCGGCACTTCCGTCCCCTCTGCTACCTGACCGACGAGTGGGGATGCCCGTCGGGAGAGCCGGTGATCGGCGTCCCCTTCTACCTCGCCGACCCCAAGCTCGCCGCCCTCGAGCGCGACATGAACGACCTCGAGGACGAGCGCGAGATCCTGATGTACCTGCGGCACGAGGCGGGGCACGCCTTCAACTACGCCTACGAGCTGTACAAGGGCGAGGAGTGGCGCGACCTCTTCGGCCCGTTCCGCCGCCCCTACCGCGACCACTTCCGGCCGGTGCCGTTCAGCCGGCGCTTCGTCCGCCACATCGCCGGCTGGTACGCACAGAAGCACCCCGACGAGGATTTCGCCGAGACCTTCGCGGTGTGGCTCACGCCGCGCTCCGGATGGCGTCGCAAGTACCGCGGCTGGCCCGCGATGCGGAAGCTCCGCTACGTGGACCGCGCCGCGCGCCGCCTGGCGGACCAGCCGCCGCGCCGGCCGCTCGGCGCCACCGACGTGACGGTCGCGGAGATGGACATCACCGTCGAGCAGTTCTACCACCAGCACACGCCCGACGAGGCGCAGGCCATCGCCGAGCTGGCGCTCGACACCGACCTGGTGGACATCCTCACCAAGCCGTCGCCGCGGCGCCACGCGGGCATCCGTCCCGCGGCGCCGTGGCTCGCGGAGCACCGCAAGGCCGTCGTGGACAAGGTCACGTACTGGACGGGCGTGCGCCGGCCCCTGGTCCGTGCGCTCATCGCCTCGGTCGAGCAGCGCGTCGCCGCGCTCGGCCTCGCCGTCGAGACGGCGCACGAGAGCGCCCAGCTCGTGGAGATGACCGCCTACGCCACCACGCTCGCGATGACCTACCTGGCGCGCGGGCGGTTCATCCAGCCGTGAGGGACCCATGACCGCAGCGGGCCTCAAGGTCGCGATCCTGTACGACGTCTGGGAGGACGAGGCGGAGAAGGCCGCCCCGCCCCCCGAGGAGGCGCCCAGGCCGCGGCGCGCCCGGAAGCGTCCGGCCCGCACGCGCGCCCGCCGGCCCAAGCTCGATCGCGAGGAGATCTTCGACGCCCTCGCCAAGCTGGGGCATGAGCCCTCGTACCTCGTGGTGGATGGCCGCGACCAGAGCCTCCTCGCCGTCGCACGCTGCAACGCCGATCTCATCTTCAACCTCACCGAGTCGTACGCCGGCGACGACACCAAGGACATGCACCTCGCCGCCTACCTCGAGCTGCTCGACAAGCCGTACACCGGCGCCGACCCGCACGCGCTGTACCTCGCGCAGGACAAGTCGCTGGCCAAGAAGGTCTTCCAGTTCCACGGCATCCGCTCGCCCATCTTCGCCGTCTCGTACAAGGGCCGCACCGACCACGCGCACGACATCGAGTTCCCGCTCATCGTGAAGCCCCTCTCCGAGGACGGCTCGATCGGCATCGAGGCCGCATCCGTCGTCACGTCGGTCAAGGAGCTGATGGAGCGGATCCACTACGTGCACGAGCAGTTCGACTCGCCGGCGCTGATCGAGGAGTACATCGAGGGGCGGGAGATCTACGCGGCGATCCTGGGGTGCGAGAAGCCCGAGGCGCTGCCGCTGGTGGAACTGGACCTCTCGAAGCTGCCCGAGGGCACGCCGCGGATCGCCAGCACCGAGGTGAAGTGGGAGAAGGAGACGGAGGCCTACAAGCGCACGCGGTCGCAGGTCGTCGAGGACCTCGACGAGAAGACCACCGCGAAGCTCCAGGACACGGCCCTCGCCGCCTACCAGGCCCTGAAGCTCCGGGACTACGGCCGCATCGACATGCGCCTGACCCCCAAGGGCCAGGTCTACGTCATCGAGGCCAACCCGAACCCGTGGCTGTCGTCCGGCGCGGAGTTCGCCATGGCGGCGCGCAAGTCGGGGCGGACCTACACCGACCTGATGCGGGACATCGTGGACCTCGCGATGGCCCGCTACGCCTAGCCGCCCGAGCGCGCCCTAGCCGGCCTTCACCTCGGCGTGCGAGCCGAGGGACGCCGAGCCGCGCAGCCCCTCCACCGTCACGTCGTCGCCGAGCAGCGCGCCGTCGAGCTGGCAGCGCTCGATCCGGCATCCCCGCCCGACGATCGCGTCGGTCAGCGTGCTCTCGCGCACCACCGTGCCCGCCTCGATCGTGACGTTGGGGCCAACGGTGGACTGCTCGATCACCACGTCGTCCTCGATCAGCACCGGCTCGCGGATCGTCACCCCCGGCGCGAAGCGGCGCCCGGTCGTCTTCCGGGCCCCGGGCGCGCGGCCGGCGGCGCCGTGTCCCTGTGCCCCTGTGCCCGCGAGCTTCTCGAGCAGGATCCGGTTCGTCTCCAGCACCGTGTTCAGCGCGCCGCAGTCGTACCAGCCGCCGACCTCGGCCGTCTTGATGCGCCGCCCGTGCTCGATCATCCACTGGAACGCGTCCGTCAGGTACCACTCGCCCTTGTTCTGCGGCGACGCCAGGACGTGGTCGATCCCCTGCCACAGCGCGTCCACGTCGCGGACGTAGTAGAGCCCGATGTTCGCCAGCTTCGAGATCGGCTCCCGCGGCTTCTCCACGATGCGGGTCATGTAGCCCTCGGCGTCGGTCACCACCACGCCGAAGCGCTGGTAGTCCTCGACCTCCTTCGCCCAGATGATGCCGGCGTCCTGGCTCGCCGTAGCGACGGACAGGTCCGCCTCGAAGATGGTGTCCACGAAGATGATGAGCACCGGCCCGTGCACGAACGGCCGCGCCAAGTTGATCGCCCCCGCCGTCCCGTCCTGCACCCGCTGCTCGACGAAGCGCGAGGGGGTCTTGTAGCGCCGGTGGACGTACGTCTCCACCTGCTCCTTGAGGTGCCCGGTGATGAAGATCAGTTCCTCCACCGGGAGCCCCACGAGCCGGTCCATCACCCAGTCCATGACCGGGCGGCCGGCGACGCGGATCAGCGGCTTGGGGACGAGGTGCGTGTGCGGTCGGAGCCGCGTGCCCTTGCCGGCGAGCGGGATGATGACCTGCATCAGGATACCCGTCCGTAGCGGTCCTGGAGGCGGACCACGTCGTCGAGGTGGGGAGTGGAGGCCTCGAGAACGTCGGTCTCCTCGAGCGCCTCGAACTGGTGCACCAGCCCGGTCGGCACCTGCTGCGCTTCGCCCGCGGCCATCACCCGGTCCACGAGCGCGCCCGCGGCGTCGCGGTAGCGGAAGATCATCCGCCCGCGCAGCACGTAGATGGACTCGTGCTTCTTCTCGTGGTACTGCAGGCTGAGCAGGTGCCCCGCGTCGATGTGCAGGATCTTGCCCACATAGCGGTCGGTGGAGGCCCACAGGAGCTCGTGGCCCCACGGCTTCTCCACACGGACCGGCGCGAAGGTGTGCGGATGGTCGCTCATCAGCGCTCGTTCAGGGTGAGGGTGAAGGACGAGGGAGACGTGACGCAGGCGCGGACGCAGACGCCGCAGCCGACGCACGCCGCCCCGACGACGGGACGGCCCTTCGTGTCGAGGTCGAGCGCCGCGGGGCCTAGGGGGCAGACGCGGGCGCAGACGCCGCACTCGATCCCCTGGAAGGCGATGCACCGGTCCGTGTCCAGGTCCAGGAACCCGAGGCGCTCGCGCGCCCATCCGTCGGCCGGGGGAACCAGCGCCCCTGTGGGGCAGACCTGGGCGCAGAGCATCCCGTCGCACGCGATGCAGGGCTCGGTCTCGGGGATGATGACCGGCGTCGCCGCCGCGAGCCCCGCCGAGGTCGGCGCGGTGACGATCGCCCCGGCGGGGCACGCCTCGACACAGTAGCCGCAGCGCGTGCACGCCGCCAGGAACGCCGGCTCCGGAAGCGCCCCCGGCGGCCGGAAGTGCCGGCGCGGCGCCATCTGCTCGGCGAGCAGGCCCCCCGCCTCGCGGGCGAGGAGCTTCAGCGCCTCCGACAGGAAGCCGCGGCGGCTGACCTGGTCGTCGCCGATCAGAACGCCTCAGAT
>Ga0209777_10000618_pt1 | contig 57031 bp, 44 predicted proteins | sample FrelakmetHBP12HB_FD_187147 | JGI IMG/M metagenome (GOLD analysis project Ga0209777, IMG submission 187147) | Freshwater lake sediment microbial communities from the University of Notre Dame, USA, for methane emissions studies -HBP12 HB (SPAdes)... | ecosystem: Environmental > Aquatic >...
GGGGGGGGGGGGGGGGGAAGACAGGGCAGAATAATTTCTGAAACTGATAAACAATTAGTATCTATATTGATGGATGAAATATCGGTTATGATCATTATTGAATCGAATAGATTGACCGATTAATGCAAGGGGACTATGTTGCTCTGGCATTGCGTTTTTTTCTTTATTTCAACATTATGGATAATGTCAGAATTTAATTAAAATCCCGGTTTTTCAAATTTCTTCATTTATGCTATATTACAAATATAGAAAGATTGACAAGCGGCAACCAGCGGACGGTATAGGGAACTCAAAGACCTAATCCTATTTTATAATAAGGAGTAAATGATGAAGACAATAAGGATATACAAATTAGGTATGGCGCTTTTAATAATCTTCATATTGCCGCAGGTAGTTTTTGCAGGTGAGGTAGATGATATTTATAAAAAGTTGCAAACTTCATCAGTAAGTTTACTCGATGACCGTACGATCATTTCCGGACTCAAGGAAGCCCTGTCTGTGGGGACGGCAAAAGCAGTTAAGCTGGTCTCTGTGGAGAATGGTTATTTGCGTAACGAAGCAATTAAAATACTGTTGCCTGAAAAAATTCAAAAGATGAGCGAAGTCCTTCGTGTGGCTGGTTTTGGCAAAGAAGTGGACGCTTTCGTTTTGAGCATGAATCGGGCAGCCGAGAAAGCGGCGCCGAAAGCAAAGCCTATATTAATTTCGGCCATTAAGGAAATGAATTTTCAGGATGCCCGAAATATCTTGAATGGTGGAAATACTGCGGCAACTGAATATTTCAAGGGCAAAACATCAACAAAGCTTTCAGAATCTTTCAAACCGGTTATTTCCTCCAGCATGAATAAAGCAGGCGTCACCAGATCATACAAAGCCTTGAAAAACCGATATCTGTCTATATTGCCCCTTTCCACCACGGAATCAATTGATCTTGACCATTATGTGACCGAGAAAGCACTTGACGGCCTTTTCCACACGCTGGGGCAAGAGGAATCGAAGATCAGGACAAATCCCAAAGCACGCACAACTGAAATTCTCAGAAAAGTCTTCGCCAAGTAAATGGTATTAATCCCTTAAGTTCTGCTTATCTCTTTCATCACGACAATTTCGGGATTGCCGCCACCGATAAACGCGGCACTTTTGGCAAAAAATTCTTTAAAATGAGGAGTGGATGAATGAAAATTAAAAGCATCTTTATCCTTGTATTGTTCGACTACAACAAGAGTGTTAGGGTTGGCCTTCTCTATGTTGAGGGAATACAACACCGTTCCTTCTTCTTCGGCTACTTTTGACATCAATACTTTAAATTCTGATAAGGCTTCCTCCATTTTTCCTTCCTTAATCGGTAGCTTGGCAATAACTGTAATCATTTTGCTTCCTCCTTTTTTCATATTAATCAGCGGCGTAGCAGAAATTGGCGGATGCCCAGGCATGCGCCGGGGTTGCCTGCTCTGCTTCATCCACCCTATATCTATAACGATTATTATATTGAATAGATTGACAGATTAATGCAAGGGGAATATGTTGCTCTGGCATTGTGGGTATTTTTCTTTATTTTAACATTATGGATAATATCAGAATTTAATTAAAATTCCGGTTTTTCAAATTTCTTCATTTATGCTATAATTCAATTCTAAATAAAAGATGATATCGAGGCGGCAAGGAGAAGGCGACCCGGCATGCGTCGGAGGTTCCCTATGTACTACACAACCAGCCAACTTCGACGAAAATGAAGTATTTCAACCCGTAATCATTAATGTTGTTTTATTGAAAATGTGATATACATAACATAACATAATATGTAGCATGCGAAGAAACTGGGCTGTTTGACTAAAAAACTATGGAGGGATTGCATGAAAAAAGTTATTGTGCTTTTGATGGTCTTTGTTTTGTATGCGGTATTTGCCTTTGCCGGAGAGAAGGTTAGGTTTGTTGCCTCTGACAACGGAACGGTACTGGATGCGCGGACGAAACTGATGTGGGCAGCGAAGGACAACGGTGAGAAGATCAACTGGGCAAGCGCCGTCTCCTATTGCGCAGATTTTCGCGCGGGCGGATTTACGGACTGGCGGATGCCAACGCTGGACGAGCTGGAGGGATTGTATGATGATGATTCAACGCAGCAAATGCATCTTACAGAATTGATTAGTCTTAGTGCTTGTTGTCCTTGGGCCATAGAAACACGCGGTATGCAAGCGGGCCTCTTAGATTTCACCGATGGATATCGCATGTGGCAATATTGGACCTATGGCGCCACCTACCCCGGCCGCGCCCTTCCGGTACGTTCCACGAAATAAATTATTTTGTCATTAGATTATTTTCTGTTATTGGGAGCAGGGCAGAAACCCTGTTCCCAATAACAGATGTGCGTCCTGATCTTTGACAGACATGAGCTATGTCTCAGTATGAGCACCTTCCCATCCCTTCTGATCGACAAGGAAAAGGATTCGATTAAGTCCTATAAAAATAATGAATATAGCTCTGGCAATCCTCATTTTATTCCCAAGCAGAAAATCATTGATAAGTAGATGAAAGAGTCAATCACCTGCCACAAAAGAGATTAGAATGGACATTTTTATTAGGCGGCGCGCAGGGCATCGACAATATTCATGCGGGAGGCACGCAGCGCCGGAAGCATACCGCCGATAAATCCCATGAACAGAGCAAAAGCCATGGCCTCAATGATGATGCCTGGGCTGAGCGTGAATTTGAAAGCCAGTTCGGAAAAGGTTTGAAAGTTTACGGTGGAAACGGTGATGAACTGCATAAAGGAAGCAAAAAATAATCCTACAACACCGCCAATGAACCCCAACGATAGTGATTCCGCCAGAAACGCCAGCAGAATATCGCGCCTACGGAAACCAAGAGCACGCATTGTACCGATTTCGGCCGTTCGGTTGGCCACTGCCGAATACATCGTAATCATGGCCCCGATGATCGCGCCGATAGAAAAGATGACAGTAAGCGACGTTCCCAAAATCCGCAGAAATTTCGCCATCATCTCCGATTGATCCAGATAGTATCTAGTCTCGCGCTTGGCCTCAAGTTTCAAGCGTGGATCTGTTTCAATAGTCGTTGTTGCCTGTATGAAGTCTGCCGGGTCTTGCAACATAAAAATCAGCGATGAATAAACAGGCCGGCGAAAGGCCTGCATGACCTGATCCACATCGCCCCAGATTTCGGAACTAAAACCAGTGTTGCCCGCGTCAAAGATGCCCACGACAGTCCAGGTGCGCATTCCCCAGTTCAGGGTGCCTTGCAGGCCGACTCCCTTAAACCCTTTGGCGATGCTGTTTCCCACGATCACCTCCGACGATCCCATCTTGAACATTCGTCCGGAAACGAGCTTGACCTGCGGCCGGAGTGGAACAGATGTCACTTGCACGCCGCGCACAATGACATTGGATATGCTTGATGTCGTCTCATCACCACGCTTTTGCAGAGCGATCAGCACAACTAATTCCTTGGCCACAAGGCGCTGGCCATCAGCTCCTATAGCAACCTGCGGTAGCATTTCCACAATGGAAGCCTGATTACGCTCGATTCCACTCATGACCTCTGATGTTGAGCCTTTGCGCACGACTACAACATTGTTTTCTGAGCCCGTTTCCACAAGCGTCTTTTGCAGACCGGTGGCCATCATCAACACGGCGGCATAAACAAAGACAACCAAAGCCATACCGGAAACCGTAAGAATTGTTGTCAGCCGGCGCTTCCAGAGATTGCGTATGCTATAGGAAAAAGGGACAGCCATCAGCCGATCCTCCTCAAGCCATCGGCGATGCGGATGCGAATTGCGTGACGGGTAGGGATGATTGCGGCGAGAAACGCGATGAGAATTGCAGCCACAACATCATAATAAAGAGTTTCTGTGGATACAAGAAAGGTCGGGAAAAAATTGGCCAGCGTCGAGCCGAAGGCTTTGGCCGCGGGATATGTCAGGATCATGCCGATTGCACATCCGGTTAAGGTTATTACCAGCGACTCACCAAAAATCAAAATGGTGATTTCTTTGCCACCGAAGCCCAGTGTTTTCATGATCGCGTAATCGCCGGTGCGTTCCCTTGTGGTCATCGCCATGGTGTTGGCAACGACCGCCATGATAATGATAATGACAACAAAAGAAACCATCTGGATGGCGGTGACAATCGCTCCACTCATAGCGATGAAACCCTGATTGAAAGCCTTTTCCGTTTCGGTCAATGTTTCAGCCAGAGAATTTTTAAATGCCTTGTCGATGGCTATGGCCGTATCCGGCGCCACATCGGGCCTGATGACGCCGATCATGTAAAAGCCGACCTGATCTGCCCGGCGGGGCACTGTTTTTTTTATGGTTTCGTTAAGGTAGTCCCAGTGGAAGAAAAACTGCGATTCATCGACGGTCTCATCACGACCATGATAAATACCGCGCAGCACAAAATCCCAATTACCTGTATAGATAGTTCCTTTGAGGGTTACCGTATCGCCCAGCTTCCAGCCATACTTTGCCGCCAGTTTTCTGCCGGCCACAAAGCCTTTACGGTCAGCCAGAAAAGTTTTTTTCTGTAAGGGGTCAAGCACAAATTCCGGATAGAGTTCAAAATAGGATTTTGGTTCCACACAGAAATTAGCAAAGAAATTTTTCTCATCGATGTAAATGCCGCCGAACCAGTTGCCGTAGGAAACAATCTTGACACCATCGATTTGGCGGATTTTTTCTTTATAGGAAATGGGCAGCGGAAAAATAATCGAGATGGCGTTGCGGGTAACCAGGCGCGAGGTTGAGGCGGCCTCAACTCCCGCGTACCACGAATTAATTACTGTCCGTAGAAGGCCGAAGGCAAGAATAGCCACGGCGATACCCAGAATGGTAAGGCCGCTGCGCAGCTTATTGTGAAAGGCATTTCTAAAGAGGATTTTGAGAATCATCATTGTTCAGATACCCTTTATCCAGATGCCGCAATACTTTTGCCCGCTGTGCCGCGCGCGGGTCGTGGGTTACCAGAATGATGGTCTTGCCCATCTCTGAATTGAGGCGTTCCATCATTGTCAGGATTTCTTCCGCCGAGGCACGGTCAAGATCGCCGGTCGGCTCATCGGCCACAAGAATTGTGGGGTCGGTAACGATAGCGCGGGCAATAGCTACGCGCTGCTGTTCTCCGCCGGACATTTCGCCGGGGTAGTGATCCATCCGGTGGGCAAGTCCCACCATGGAAAGCGCCATTTCGGCGTGCTGGCGTCTTTCCTTTGTCGGCAGCGATGTTAAATGAAGCGGCAGCTCTACATTCTCAATGGCTTTGAGCACAGGGATCAGGTTGTAGAATTGGAAAATAAAGCCGACATTGTTGGCACGCCAGTGCGCAAGTTCGGTTTCGGAAAGGGTGGTGATATCGACATCGCCCACGTGGATACTGCCTTTGTCCGCCTTGTCGATTCCAGCAATGAGGTTGAGGAGCGTGGTTTTGCCGGAACCGGATGGTCCCATTAGCGCCAGGAATTCCCCCTCGGCAATGTCAAATGTAATATCATACAAGACGGGAACAACCAGGCTTTCCCGGTGATAGGATTTGTACAGATTTCTTATTTCAACGATAGTGTTTTTTTGCTGGGTCATAATTTATTGTCTATCATTATCCTCTCCTTTTTCTCGCGTGCCCTTCAGGTTATAAAGGAGGGTTAGGAAGGATTTTTTCGAACAGCAGTTTCTCTTTTTATCTTTCCGTGATTTTTATTTTTGATCCGTCCGTAAGTCCCTTGGGCGGTTTGATGACTACGCGGTCGCCCGGTGTCAGTCCCGCTTTGATCTCCATCATGTCGCCCAGTTTTTCCCCTAACTGGACAAATGTTTGTTTAACGTTACTTCCCTGCAGCAGATATACATAAGGCTTGTCGTCATGCCACATCAATGCTGATCCATTTACCGCCACGCGTGATTTCAACTCTTCGGGTTTAAGGTTGCGGGAAAGAAAAGAAACCTTGGCGCTCATGTCCGGTAGCATGCGGGGATCCTTATCCAGGAAGCGCACCTTGACCAAAACTGTGGCTTTGGTGCGGTCAACAGTCGGCACGATGGCATAAACCTCGCCACGGAAACGCATGTCGGACAGAGCGTCCAGCTGGATATCGCAGGGCTGTTTGACGCTGATTGCGGAAATGCTGGTTTCTGAAACATCTACCTCCACCTGCAGGGATTTCATGTCGGCAATAGTTACCACGGCAGCTTTGGCTGTGGCGGCGGCACCAAGAGGCGTAACTATATCGCCGATATCAGCATTTTTTGTTAAAACGACTCCATCAAAGGGAGCCCGAATCAAGGTGTAATCAAGCCCGGCCCTGGCGCCCTGCAGCGCGGCTTCTGCTCCCACAACGGCGGCTTGGGCCGCCTTAACTCCTTCCAGAGCGCGCTTGTAGCGCGTGTTGACTGCATCGTAATCAGATTTGGAAACAAAGCCGCCGGCAACCAGTTTTTTATAGCGGTCATGTTCTTGCAGGGCATTATCCCTTTCCGCTTTGGCCTGTTCCAGGCTTGCTTTTACAGTGCCCAGATTGGCCGCGGTTTGGTCTTTTGCCGCGCTGACATCCTGGCTTTCCATCCGCGCGATGATTTGATTCTTTTTGACTTTACTTCCTTCTTCCACCATTAATGCCACCAACCGTCCGGTCACTTTCGAGGCCACTGCCGCTTTGCGCTGGGCGACAATGTAGCCGCTGGCGTTAAGTGTTGACAGCGATTGGGAAGGATAAACCTGGGAGATGGTTGTTACATCCACAGTTATTGACGGAGCAATAATTCCTGTAGTGTAGAGGATGCCGGATAGCAATAGCACCAGAGCAATGGCCGCAATGATAAAAGGTTGCTTTTTACGTCCGGCAGGTCCGGTGATTTTTTTTGATTTTTCAATCTTCAGTTTACTCAGGTCTTCAGCAGGCATAAGGGATTCTCTTTTCTGGTATTAGATTCAATATAACATCTATATCTATTTAATAACACTTACAGTTCTCAAGACGCAGCATCTTTATAACAGAAATTAAGTCACTTTGCCATACTCAACAGAATATTTTTAAGAGAATTAGCCCCGATGACGTGATCATTGTAGCATACTTTTGCGCTTGACATAGCCAGCAGATGTATCTATTATTAAACATAATTTTAATCTTGTCAGTTGGGTTAATTTATTTCGTTCTGGTTTGTGTAGGCTGTATTTTTTACAAGTGGACTCGTTATTGAGCGGTAGTAAGAGAGCTTTGCAAAGCTCCTTTATTCGTCATTCCGGGATCATGGCCGGGTGAATGCCGGGTGACCCGGAATCCATTCATTTCAATATGCTCTGGATACCGGCGTTCGCCGGTATGACGGTTATTGTACTTTTAACGAGTTCATTTATGGTTACTGACCGCCTATTTTGATGAAGGGGGGAAGAACATGATTCATTTCCAAGCACCGCGCCGTCTCACCGTTCTTGTTCTTACCGCCATTGCTCTTCTCGCACTGATCGTTACCGGTTGCCAGCCGGAGAAGCAGGCCGACCCGCCGGAAAAAATCACCATAGCGTATTCGACCGCGTCCAATACAATTCTCATGTACATCGCCTTCGCGAAGGATTACTTTGCGCAAGAGGGCCTGGATGCAAAGCCGCAGCCTCATGCCTTCGGAAAACCGGCGCTGCAGGCGGTGATCGAAGGGAAGGCGGATATTGCCACAGTTGGAGATACGCCAATAGTGTTTGCCATCATGGGCGGGGAAAAAATCACGACACTGGCAGTGATCCAGACTGCAAACAGAAATGAAGCCATCATGGCCAGGCGAGACCAGGGAATTGCCCATCCTTCAGACCTTAAAGGAAAAAAAATCGGTCTTACATTGGGCACAACGGGGCATTTCTTCGCGGAGTCTTTCCTGCTGGCGCATGATATCGACAGAAAACACGTCAAAATTATTGATCTGAAGCCGGACGAGATGACCGCCGCCCTTGTCACGGGAAAGGTGGATGCCGTCTCGACATGGAATCCTACCTTGATACAACTGAAGAAGAAATTGGGAAGCAAAGGGATAATATTTTTCGGTGAACCATTCTACACGGAGAACTTCTGTGTTGTCGCCGGGCAGGAATATGTAAAGAAAAATCCCGCAGTGATAAAAAAAGTTCTGCGGGCGCTCCTCAAGGCCGAAACATTTGTGCAACAGCATCCTGAAGAATCGAGGCGTCTTGTTGCCGAATTTATCAAAACGGACAAAAATATTCTTGATGAAACATGGGACATTTTCACGCTCCATGTGGCGCTGGACCAAGCCCTCCTCATAGACCTTGAAGACCAGACGAGATGGGCCATGAAAAACCGATTGACGGTGCGCCGGGATATGCCCAATTATCTCGATTTCATTTATGTTGATGGCCTCCAGGCGCTCAAACCGGAGGCTGTTCGGATAATCCATTAAGCGTGAAGCGTCTTTCGTGAAGCGGAAGTTTTGTCATACCGGCGTACGCCGGTATCCAGTAAGAAAGAAAATGTAGGAGTTCGAACTGGAATGATTTGTATGATGCAATAATTTGACTGGATGCCGACTCGCGTGCCCTTTAGGGTATTCGTCGGCATGACGAAGCGCGAACGACGAGATACGAGAGGAAAATATGAAGATCAGAACAAGACTAAAACTTAGCACCTGGATATCTGCTGGCACGGTTATTATCGTGCTTGCTGTCTTCGCCTGGTCGCTCTTTGATTCTTCCCGGACATACCGGAATTTGGAAATGATTGATGCGCTGCGGAAAGCTGCTACGGAAAGAGTAATGCTGCGGGATGATTATCTTCTGAACCGGGAAGAACGGGCAAAAATCCAATGGCAGGTAAAGTCGGAAACTTTCCGGGGCTTATTGGATATGGCCGATGCCCGGTTTGAGCATGGAGAAGATAAGGCGCTGCTGAAAGAAGCGCGGAAAGCTTTTGAGGCAAGCTTCGCTTACTTCTCCGAGTTTCTGGATAAACACAAAAGAAAAGAGCACGCCGCGGGTAAAAAACTGGATTTTACAGATGCGGAAACAAGGTTAATCAACCAGGTTTTTTTGAAAGCCTATATTCTGAACGACAACATAGCGCAACTGGATGAGATTAGCGATAAGAAAGCAAAAGCCGCACGGGAAAGAGAGACTTTAATTATCATCCTGCTCATCGTGATCGGTGTTTTGACGGCTATCTTTAATACGACATTTATCCGCATTATTCTGAACAGGAAAATTGCGGCGCTCATTTCCGGAGTTGACATCATCGGGCATGGTAATCTGGATTACCGCATAGAAGCGACCGGCGATGATGAGCTCTCCAATCTAGCCCGTGCCAGCAATGAAATGGCGGCTAGACTGCAACAATCATATATCTCCACGGAGAATTTGCAGAGGGAAATCACTGAGCACGAAAAGTCGAAAGAACGTATCCGCCGGCAGAGAGGATTATTGGCGGCCATCAACAGCGTTTTTTTAGAAGCAATAACATCAACTAATAAAGAGACAGTTGCTCAGACCTGTCTTAGGGTCGCTCAGGAAATCACCGGCAGCAAATTCGGCCTCATCGGCGAGATTACCCCGGAGAACCTTTTTACGACGATAGCCCTGAGCAATCCGGGATGGGAAGCCTGCAGCATTCCTGAGACGCAGGCCAACATGATGATTAAGAATATGGTCATCCGCGGGATTTGGGGCCAGGTTATCCTCAAGGAGCAGTCGCTCATTGTCAACGATCCTGCTTCATATCCAGATCGTGTCGGCATTCCTGAAGGTCACCCGCCTCTTACCTCTTTTTTGGGAGTGCCACTGACGGGCCGGGGCAAAGTGATTGGCATGATCGCGATGGCTAATCGTGATTCTGGTTACACGGCGGACCATCAGCAGGACTTGGAAGCTCTCAGTGTTGCCTTTTCGGAAGCAATCCAACGCCAGCAGGCTGAAGAAGTGATACGCCTGTTAAATGTTGAGCTGGAACAGCGTGTTACTAAGCGCACTGCTGAATTAACAGCCAAAACCGCCGAGCTGGAGCGGATTAACAATGTGTTTGTGGACAGGGAATTGCGGATGATAGAACTCAAGGCAAGGATTAAGGAGTTGGAGAAGAAAACGTGAAGCGGGGTTCGTGAAGCGTGAAGAGTGAAGAGTGAGGCATGACGGACTCGCGAGATACGCTTCACGTTTCGCGAGATACGATAGGAACCTTTTTATGATGCTGGACATGCGCACAATTGTTTTCAGTAATGTGATCACCGATATAGTTTGCTTGGTGGTCATCGTGCTTCTGTGGCAGCAGACGCGTCGCCGCTTTGCGGGCGCGGGCTTTTTTGTTTTTGATTTTGCCCTGCAAACGGCGGCGCTTCTTTTGATTATTTTGCGCGGCCAAGTCCCTGCCTGGATATCTTTTGTTTTTGCCAATACTATGGTGATGGCGGGGGCGCTCCTGGGCTATATGGGGCTCACGCGCTTTGTCGAGAAAAAAAGCTCACAGATTCATAATTATATTCTGCTTATAGCTTTTGCCTTTGTTCATGCTTATTTTACCTTTGTTCAACCAAATCAGGCGGCGAGAAATCTCAATGTATCAGTTGGTTTACTGATTATTTGTTTTCAATGCGCGTGGCTCCTGTTGCGCAGAGTCGAACCAGGCATGCGCCCATTGACGAGGGGCGTGGGCATTGTTTTTGCGGCTTACTGCGTAATTAGTGTTATCCGGATTGTCGAGTTTTTCACAGGTGCGCACTTAAAAAGCGATTATCTCCAGTCCGGGATATTTGAACAGCTTGTACTGATATCTAATCAGATGCTGTTTATTCTTCTGACGTTTAGCCTGGCCTTGATGTTCAATAAGCGGCTGCTTGTGTACATTAAGGCGGGGGAAGAAAAATTTTCCAAGGCGTTTCATTCCTCTCCATACGCTATCACGATTACCCGGATATCCGACGGACAGATTATCGAAGTCAACGACTGCTTTCTGAACATCACCGGATACGAAGGGGAGGACATCAGAGGGAAAACGACACCTGCTTTGCACCTGTGGGACAGAGGCGAAGATCGCGCCCTTGTCGTAAGCGAATTAGCAAGCAAGGGCAAGGTGCAGGAGCGCGAGTTTCAATTCCGGAAAAAATCGGGCGAGAGGATTACGGGACTTTTTTCGGCAGAGATCATCACAGTCAACAATGAAAAATGCGTTTTGTCCAGTATTGATGACATCACCGAGCGCAAGCAGGCGGAAGAGGCGTTACGCGAATCGGAAGACAAGTATAAAAGTTTGATAGATAACTTCCAAGATATCATTTTTACTATTGACCTGGAAGGCAAGATTACTTTTGCAAGCCAAAACACAATGGAAAAATTCGGCTATGAGAGCGCGGAAACGATCAACATGAACATCCTCAATTTTATCCAGGAGGAAGATCGTCAAAGGGCTATGGAAAGCTTACAAAAAGGTATGAATGGGGAAAAGATCAAACGTTTTCAAATACAAGTAATAACGAAATCGGGAGGAAGGTTGTTTTTTGAGTGTTCCTTTTCAAGGGTTTATAAAGATAGAGCAGTGGTCGGTGCCCAGGCTATAGCCAGAGACATCACCGAGCGCAAACAAGCTGAGGAGGAAATTCTTCGCTTGAACGCGGAACTGGAACTGAAGGTGGAAAAGCGAACCAATGAACTGCACAAAAGCCAAGTGGCCCTGCTGAATATGGTGGATGATCTCAACATCAGCGCAAAACAAATTAATTTCGCCAATAAGTCTCTGGAGGCAACCAATAAAGAACTGGAGTCGTTTAGTTATTCCGTTTCCCACGATTTGCGCGCGCCACTGAGAAGTATTGACGGACTCAGCAATGCCCTGCTGGAGGACTATCACAAAAAACTGGATGCCAAAGGGAAAAATTATCTGAAGCGGGTTCGTCAGGCAACGCAACAAATGGGCATACTTATTGACGACATACTGAAACTCTCCCGGTTGACCCGCGCTGAATTTAATCTTGAATCTGTTGATTTGAGTAAAATGTTCCGGGAAATTATAAAACAGTCTCAGAAGAATGATTTGGCTCGAATCGTCGATGTCGTTGTCCAGAAAGGCATTGTCATCGAAGGTGATCCCAAACTGATGCGCATTGTTTTGGTGAATCTGATAGAGAATGCCTGGAAATTCACCGGCAGGAAGGAGCGGGCAAAGATTGAATTCGGCATGATTGACCAGGCGGGCGAGAAAGTTATCTTTATCCGGGACAACGGCGTGGGCTTTGATATGACTTATGTGGGCAAGCTGTTCGGTACTTTCCAACGCCTTCATACAGTAGATGAATTTGAGGGAACGGGAATAGGTCTGGCGACGGTACAAAGGGTCATCAACCGCCATGGAGGAAAAATCTGGGCGGAAGGCGAGGTGGGGAAGGGAGCAACCTTCTATTTCACTCTTCCGGAGTGAAATAGAAGGCGTGAAGCGCATTACGTGAAGCGCCAAAAGCCGTCACTTGTGAAGCGTGAAGCGCGAGATACGCTTCACGAGATGCGAGATGCGAGATACGAAAGGGTTTTTAATGATGGCAAAAAAAGTTTCACCTGCATCAAGCAAGATGAAATCTAAAATCAGCAAACCGCAATCCCTCCGGGTATTAATGGTGGAGGATTCGGAAGATGACGCTTTGCTGATAATCCGTGCTCTTAAAAAAGGCGGCTACGATCCGGTTTATGAACGGGTGGAAACAGCCGCCGCTATGAAAAAAGCCTTCAAAGAGAAGCAATGGGACATCATCATTTGCGATTATAAACTGCCGAAATTTGATGCTCCATCAGCCATTGCTGTGTTAAAAGAAACAAATATCGACATCCCTCTTGTCATCGTATCCGGTAGCATCGGCGAAGATGTGGCCGTGGAGTGCATGCGTTTAGGCGCCAAAGATTATATCATGAAGAATAACTTATCGCGTCTGTGCTCCGTCGTAGCCAGAGAATTAGAAGAGTCAAAAGCTAGAAACAAGCAAAAGCAGGCGGAAAAGGCGCTGATGGTGAGCGAAGAGAAGTATCGTCTGGTCGTAGAGAATGCAAAGGAAGCAATCATCATCATACAGGATGGGAATGTGGTCTTTTTCAATCGTGCTGCTGTAGACATGATAGGATATTCCGGAGACATGTCAGCAGCCAAACCTTTCACAGACTTTATCCATCCCGATGATCGTAATGTGGTCGCCGACCATTATATAAAAAGGATAAAAGGTGAGGAAGTTCAATCTGTTTATTCTTTCAGGATTATTAGCGAAGATGGAACTATAAAGTCGGCTGAACTTAATGCGGCTGTTATTCAATGGAAGGAAAGACCAGCTATCCTGATTTTTTTGAATGATATCACCGAGCGCAAACAGGCGGAATCCCAAAGGGAGGCTACGCTCGAAGCGCTGCGTCAGAGCGAGGAGAAATACCGCACTATACTTGATGAGATGGAGGATGCATATTTTGAGGTAGACCTCGCCGGCAATTTCACCTTCTTCAATGATGCCATCTTCCATCACGTAGGATATTCCAGAGAGGAACTTATCGGAACAAGCTTCCGGAGTCAAGTAGCTAAGGAGGATATCCAAACTTTGTATAATGCCTTCGGGAAGATATACAGTACCGGTAAGCCCGAAAGGAGCATTTTCTACAAGTTTATGCATAAGGATGGAACAATGATATCTGTGGAGGCTGCAGTTTTTCCTATGTATAACCAAAAAGGAGAAATCGTCGGCTTTCGAGGAATTGCTATAGATATCACTAAGCGCAGGCAATCAGAGGAAGCGCTGCGGGAGAGCGAGAGATACTTTAAGGAGATTACAGAAAACTCTTCAGACATCATTGTCATTGCGGATAAAAACGGAGACATAAAATATTGCAGCCGTTCTGCCGAGCGTCTTATCGGATACAAGCCTGAGGAACTAATCGGCAGAAGTGTGATCAAGTTTATTCATCCGGATGACGTTAAACGTGCTGTTGATGATTTCGGCAAGGCTATTCTGTTAAAAGATTCCGCGATCCCCAATGCGTTCCGCATACTGCATAAAGATGGTTCGGAACGTTATTTTGAAGGGCTGGGGAAAAATCTCTTAGATAATCCAGCTGTTGCAGGTTTTATCATGAATGTCCATGATATCACCGAGCGCAAGCAGGCAGAGGAGAAGATACGTCAATCTGAGGTGAGATACCGGACTATACTTGATGAAATGGAGGATGCGTATTTTGAAGTTGACATCGCCGGAAATTACACTTTTGTCAATGATGCCTGCTGCCGTCACTTAGGATATTCCAGGGAGGAACTGATCGGAGTAACCTTCCGAGATCAAATGGCTAAAGAGGAAATTGCTGGCGTGTATAAAGCTTTCAGCAAGATATACACAACCGGTAAACCGGAAAAAGTCATTTTGTACAAGGTGCTCCGGAAGGATGGAACAACGGGATTAACCGAAATGGCAGTTTTCCCACTGCAAAACCAAAAAGGAGAGACCATCGGTTTTCGAGGAATTGCCCGAAATGTCACCGAACGCAAGCAAATGGAAGAAGCTCTACGGCAGTCCGAAGAAAAATATCGAACCATTATTGAAAGCATCCATGACGGTTATTTCGAGGTTGATTTTGCCGGCAATTTTACCTTTTTCAACGAATCAATGCGCAAAATCCATGGTTATCCTGAAGAAGAATTTATGGGCATGAACCACCGGCAGTGCGCGGATAAGCAAAACGCAAAAAAAATATTCGAAGTTTTTAATAAAGTCTACAAAACAGGAGAAACCGGCAGTATATTAGATTATGAGCTTATCAGGAAAGATGGAACTAAACGACGGGCCGAAGTAGCTGCTTCATTAAAAAAAGATTCATCAGGTAACCCGATAGGATTTAGAGGAACTTCACGTGACATTACCGAGCGCAAACTGGCCGAGGAGGCGGTGCGGCAGAATGAGGAGAAATATCGAAACATTCTGGAAAATATCGAGGACGGTTATTTCGAGGTTGATCTTGCCGGCAACTTTACCTTTTTCAACGATTCCATGTGCCGAATCCTTGGGTATTCCCAGGAAGAAATGATGGGCATGAATAACCGTCAGTTTACAGACAAAGAGAACGCAAAAAAACTTTTTAAAACGTTTAATGAAGTCTATAAAACAGGGGAACCCGCCCAAGAATTCGATTGGCAGATTATAAGAAAAGATGGGATCAAAAGATATATTGAAACATCTATATCGTTGAGGAAAAATTCATCAGACCAGCCGATCGGCTTTCGAGGGATTATACGCGATATCACCGAGCGCAAGCTGGCGGAAGTGGAACTGCAGAAGAGCGAGGAGCGGTATCGGACATTTGTGGAAAAAGCGAGCGATATCGTTTTCACGACGAACGAATTTGGATACTACACCTTCGTAAACCCGGTGACGCTGCGTATTACAGGATACAGCGAAGAAGAGCTTATTGGAAAGCATTATAAGATGTTGGTTCGCCCGGACAAGTTTAAAGAAGTCATTACGTTCTTAGTGAATCAATATGAAAAGCGGATTCCAAATACGTATTATGAATTCCCTATTATCACGAAAGATGGCCATGAGGTTTGGGTTGGGGAAAATACGCAGTTGATTATGGAAGATGACCATGTGAAAGGATTTCAGGCAATAGCCCGCGATATTACTGAACGCAAGCGGGCGGAGGAGGGTGTGTTACGGGAGAAGCACTTCTCTGATGCAGTCATCGATAGCCTGCCGGGAATTTTCTACCTCATAGATAAAAAGGGACACTTCGCTCGCCTCAACAAGAATATGGCTAATGTAACGGGATATTCAGCGCAGGAACTATTGTCCTTTGGTGCTACCGATGTTATTAAGGAAGAGCACAAAAATTTAATAAAAAGCAAAATAGAAGAAGCATTTAATAATGGTTTTGCAGTTGCAGAGGCAAGCATATTAACAAAAGAAGGAAGAGAAATTCCATATTACTTTACCGCGGTTAGTACTACATTAGGAGGCAACATATTTATTGCTGGAACGGGCATGGACATTTCCGAGCGCAAGCAAGCGGAGGAAGAACGTCAGCAGGGTTTTGAGAGGATGAGAAAAGCTCTGAGAGCCACAGTCCAAGCCATCTCCATGATCGTGGAAATGAAAGATCCCTATACTGCAGGACATCAACAACGGGTATCCGATCTGGCCCGGTCGATTGCCACAGAAATGGGCTTATCGGCAGACCAGAGGGACTTCATCCGCACCGCATCCGCCATTCATGACATCGGCAAGATAGCCCTGCCGACGGAGATACTCAGCAAGCCGACAAAGCTGACTAATCTGGAATTCAGTTTGATTAAAACACATTCCCAGTCCGGGTATGATATTCTAAAAGACATCGACTTCCCCTGGCCTGTGGCTGATGTCGTCCTTCAGCATCATGAACGGATGAATGGATCCGGCTATCCTCAGGGTCTTAAGGGAGATGGTATTTCCCTGGAGGCACGGATTCTGGCCGTCGCCGACGTCGTGGAGGCCATCGCTTCCCACCGTCCCTATCGGCCGTCACTGGGAATTGATTTTGCTCTGGAAGAGATTTCCGGGAATAAGGGCATCCTTTATGATGCAGATGCCGTGGATGCCTGTCTGAAATTATTTCGAGAGAAAAACTACACACTGGTTTCAAAAAGCGCTTGAAGCGCAGGGCGTGAAGGGTGATACGTGAATCGTGAAGAGTGAAGCGTGAAGCGCGAGATACGAAATACGAGATACGCTTCACGAGATACGAAGAAAGAGTTTTACAATGGCAAAAAAAAATCCATCTAAAATCAGCAATCCTCAATCCCTCCGGGTCTTAATGGTGGAGGATTCGGAAGATGATGTGCTTCTTATAATCCGAGAGCTTAAAAAAGGCGGCTACAATCCGGTGTATGAACAGGTGGAAACCGCCGCGGCCATGAAAAAAGCCTTCAAAGAGAAGCAATGGGACATCATCCTTTGCGATTATAAACTGCCGAAATTCAGCGGAGAGCAAGCCATTGGCCTGCTCAAGGAAACAAATATCGACATTCCTCTTATCATCGTATCCGGAACCATCGGCGAGGAGACGGCAGTGGAGTGCATGCGCTTAGGCGCTCATGATTATATCATGAAGAATAACTTGTCCCGTCTCTGTGTGACTATAGCCAGAGAATTAGACGAGGCAGAAGTTAGAAACAAGCAGCGGCAAGCAGAAAATGCTCTGCGAGAAAGCGAGGAAAAATATCGCAATCTCATTGAAAGAGCAACTGACGGCATTGGTATAGCGCAGGATGGGGTCTTACGTTATGCTAATGAAAGATTGGCACAAATTAGTGGTTACTCTGTTGTAGAATCAATCGGCAAGCCTTTCATCGATTTCTTTGCACCTGAGGAAGTTCCCAAAGTTCTTGATCATTACAAGCGTCGCATGGCAGGCGAAAAAGTTACCCCTGTATATGAAACATCACTAAAGTGTAAAGATGGCAGTAGGATTGATGTTGAGGTTAACGCAGGGATTATAACCTACGAAGGGAAAAAAGCCGATCTTGTCTTTATAAGAGATATTACCGAACGCAGGCGAGCGGAAGAAGAGTTAAAGAAAAGCGAGAAAAACTTCCGCAGTTCCCTTGATGATTCCCCGCTGGGCGTGCGCATTGTATCCGCGGAAGGCGAGACAATTTATGTCAACCAGATGGTGCTGGATATCTATGGCTACGACAGCATGGAGGAGATAAACAGAATACCAGTGAAAGAGCGCTATACACCGCAGAGCTATGCTGAGTATAAGATTAGAAAGGGAAAAAGAGAGCGTGGCGAGCTTGGTCCATCTGAATATGAAATAAACATTGTGCGGAAAAACGGCAAAGTCCGCCATCTCCTGGCTTTCCGCAAGGAAATCTTGTGGAATGGTGCAAAAAAGGCTCAGATCATCTACCAGGATATCACCGAGCGCAAGCTGGTGGCAAAGAAATTAATGGACAGCGAAGAGAAATTCCGCATGCTGGCCGAATCCAGCTCTTTTGCCATCATGATGCATCAGGGCGACCACTGGATTTATGCGAATCGCGCGGCTGAGGAGATTTCCGGTTATTCGGAAGAGGAGCTCTGCAGTATGCACTTCTGGGATATTGTGCACCCGGATCACCGGAACATGATAAAAGAAAGGGGTCACAATCGTCAACAGGGAAAGGTGCTGCCTCGCGCTTACGAATTCAAAATCATTGCAAAAAACGGCGTGGAAAAATGGGTCAGCCTGACCGGAAACCCCATCCAATATGAAGATAAACCCACGGCTTTGATTTCCGTAACGGACATAACCGAGCGCAAGCAAGCCGAAGAAGATATGAAGGAGCGGCAAAGGACTTTGGATACATTGATTAGCAATCTTCCCGGTTTCGTTTACCGTTGCGCCAACGACCGTGACTGGACAATGAAATATATAAGTAATGGCTGCCGGGAAGTGACTGGATATGGGCCGGATGATTTTGTGGAGAACAAGATTCTTTCCTTCAACGATATAGTCCACCCGGACTTCCGCGAAATTCTTTGGGAGAAATGGCAGGATTTACTGAAAAAGAAGATGCCCTTTGAGGAAGAATATCCCATCATCACCAAGGACGGGGAAACCCGCTGGGTGTGGGAGCGTGGAACCGGCGTTTTTTCAGAGGATGACCAGTTGCTCTTCCTCGAAGGATTCATCACCGATATTACTAAGCGCAAGCAGGCGGAGAAGTCGATGCTGGATAGCGAGGTGCGCTACCGTACCATATTCGAGAACACCGGCACTTCGATGATTCTCATTGAAGAGGATATGACAATAACTATGGCAAACAGGGAATTCGTGCGCAACACCGGCTATTCACTAAGTGAAATAATCGGCCGGATGAAATGGACTGAAATAGTTCATCCGGATGACCTCGGGCGAATGGTCGAACAGCGCCGGTTGAGAAGCGAGAGGCAGGGGGGCGCGCTGCCGGGTTACGAATTCCGCTACAGAACAAAAACAGGCGATCTGCGTGATGTATTGCTCAATATTCAGTTAGTGTCGGGCACGAAGAAAAGCGTTGCTTCTCTTATTGACATCACCGAGCGCAAGCGGGCGGAGAAAGAACTTCTTAAAAGCGAAGAAAAGTATCGAAGTCTTGTAGAAAATTCTCAAGAAGGAATCTTCCAGTCAACTGCTGCTGGTCACCATATTACCGTAAACCAGGCATTTGCTAATATACTTGGATATGAATCACCGGAAGAAGTCATGGCAACCATTGCCGACATTCCTCATCAAATTTATGTACATCCCGAGGACCGCACAAAAATACTTCAGATTATTGAAAAAGAAGGTTCGGTAAAAGGTTATGAGACAGAGTTCTATAAAAAAGACGGCAGCAAGACCTGGGTATCTATCAATATGCATGCTGTCCGGGATGAGGCCGGCCGGCTGCTCTATTACCAGGGCATTGATCAGGACATAATGGGAAAAAAGAATATGGAAACGGAGCGTCAGGAAAATATGGAGCGCTTGAGGAAATCTCTGGAGGCAACGATTAACGCCATGGCTGTAACCGTGGAAACGAGAGATCCTTACACGGCAGGGCATCAACGAAGAGTGGCCGATCTGGCTTGCGCTATCGCTGCGGAAATGAATTTGAAAAGCAAACAAATTGACGGTGCGCGCATGACCAGCATGATTCATGATATCGGCAAAATATCGATTCCTTCCGAGATACTCAGCAAGCCGACAAAGCTGACTAATCTGGAATTCAGTTTGATTAAAACACATTCCCAGTTAGGCCATGATATTCTAAAAGACATCGAATTCCCCTGGCCTGTGGCTGATGTCGTCCTTCAACATCATGAACGGATGAATGGATCCGGCTATCCTCAGGGTCTTAAGGGAGATGGTATTTCCCTGGAGGCACGGATTCTGGCCGTCGCCGACGTCGTAGAGGCCATCGCTTCCAACCGTCCCTATCGGCCGTCACTGGGAATCGATTTTGCTCTGGAAGAGATTTCCCGGAATAAGGGCATCCTTTATGATGCAGACGCCGTGGATGCCTGCCTGAAATTATTTCGGGAGAAAGGCTACACCCTGGTTCAGTAAAACGCGTGAAGCATGGCTCGTGAAGCGCGAGATACGAAATACGAGATACGCTTCACGAACGACGCTTCACGAGATACGAAGAAAGAGTTTTACAATGGCAAAAAAAAATCCATCTAAAATCAGCAATCCTCAATCCCTCCGGGTCTTAATGGTGGAGGATTCGGAAGATGATGTGCTTCTTATAATCCGAGAGCTTAAAAAAGGCGGCTACAATCCGGTGTATGAACAGGTGGAAACCGCCGCGGCCATGAAAAAAGCCTTCAAAGAGAAGCAATGGGACATCATCCTTTGCGATTATAAACTGCCGAAATTCAGCGGAGAGCAAGCCATTGGCCTGCTCAAGGAAACAAATATCGACATTCCTCTTATCATCGTATCCGGAACCATCGGCGAGGAGACGGCAGTGGAGTGCATGCGCTTAGGCGCTCATGATTATATCATGAAGAATAACTTGTCCCGTCTCTGTGTGACTATAGCCAGAGAATTAGACGAGGCAAATTCAAGAAGCAAACGGAAACAGGCGGAAAATGAGTTGCGTCAGAGTGAGGAGAAATATCGAACCATTCTGGAAAGCATCGAAGATGGTTATTACGAAGTAGATCTTAATGGTAACTTTACCTTTTTTAATGCTTCAATGTGCCGAATCCTTGGGTATCACCAAGAAGAAATGATAGGCATGAATAACCGTAAGTTTACAGACAAAGAGCACGCAAAAAAACTTTTTAAAACGTTTAATGAAGTCTATAAAACAGGGGAACCCGCCAAAGAATTTAATTGGCAGATTATAAGAAAAGATGGGACCAAAAGACACATTGAAGTATCTGTATCTTTACAAAAAAATTCATCAGGCCAGCCAATCGGATTCCGGGGTATTGCCCGGGACATCACCGAGCGCAAACTGGTGCAAGTAGAGACGGCGCGCAAGTCGGAAGAAATTGCTGATCTATACAACAATGCGCCCTGCGGTTACCACTCTTTGGGAACCGATGGCACGATTTTGCGGATTAATGATACGGAACTGAAATGGTTAGGATATAACCGGGATGAAGTAACCGGTAAGAAAAAATGGAGCGATTTCCTGACACCGGCGGGCCGTCTGATTTTTAAGAAAACGTTCCCCATTCTTAAAAATCAAAAATGGATCAGAGACATTGAATATGGGCTGGTTCGGAAAGATGGTTCCGTCTTTCCGGTGCTCCTTAATGCCACAGCTGTTATTGATGAGAAAGGTAATTATGTGGAGAGCCGGTCAACCTGTTTCGATATTACCGAACGCAAACGGGCGGAAGAGGAAAGACGCCGTCTGGAGGTGGAGCTTTTTCAGTCGCAGAAGATGGAGGCTGTCGGTACCCTTGCCGGGGGTATAGCTCATGATTTGAATAATATTCTGGGAGGCATCTTAGGCTATACGGAACTTGTCCTGACAACTCATATTACTCAGGATCATCCCGCCAGAAAATACATTGATGGAGTACTGCGGGGAATCGATCGTGCCCGCGATCTGGTTTCTCATATCAATACCTTCAGCCGTAAAGAGAAGAAACAGCGGAAGCTTATTGGTTTAGGTCCCGTCATTAAAGAAGCGCTGAAACTGATTAAAGCCACTCTGCCGGCAAATATAGAGATGCGCGAGCGCATAACCGACGTCGAGAGGACAATATTTGCCGATCCGACCCAAATGCATCAAGTTGTGATGAATCTCTGTACTAACGCCGCTCACGCCATGAAGGAAAAAGGCGGTATCCTTGATGTGTCTTTAAGTCAGGTTACTTTCGGCGCGGATGATGCCGCTTTTCACCCTAATTTGAAAACAGGCATTGAATATGAACTGCTGATTGTCCGTGATACTGGTGCGGGTATCGATCCGAAAAATATTCCGCGGATTTATGATCCTTTCTTTACGACAAAAAAACAGGGAGAAGGTACGGGGTTAGGTCTGTCTGTTATATATGGCATCATTAAAGGTCATGATGGCGTTATCTGTGTAGAGAGTGAACCTGGTCAGGGTAGCACTTTCCGCGTCTACATTCCCACAATTATAGCGGCCCGCGAAGGGAAAAATGAACAGATAGACGAAGATATGCCGGGGGGAAGCGAGAGGATCATGTTTGTGGACGATGAAACAGCCTTAACAACAATATTCAAGATTCAGTTTGAGTCCCTGGGATACAGCGTTGATGTATATAATGATCCGATGGAGGCGCTTGCGGCTTTCCAAAAGGAGCCTCAGAGCTTTGCCCTGATTACCACAGATATGACTATGCCGCGTATGATGGGAATTGATCTGGCCCGGGAACTGACTCAAATCAGGCCTGATTTGCCGGTTATCTTGTGTACCGGAGCAGTTGAAGAGTTGGACCAGGAACTTTTTCGTAGTTTAGGCGTCCGCCGTTTGATTTTAAAACCAATATTCACTAAAGATCTGGCTCGGGCGATACGTCAGGTTTTGGATGGCGAAGATCAGGACTAATACCATTTCTAGTCAAAGATGATATCGGGGCGGCATCCGTCAACCTGCACAAATATTATTGACAAATTATAGATAAATTCATTAAAGTGAATTAGTTTTGGTCCATTCCAGGCGGTTTGCCGCGAGTCCGTCATTCCAGCGAATGAGGCTGTGTCATAATTATTTTTTTGTCATTTCGTGCAAGCGAAGCGCGACGAAGAGCCTGCCCCGTGTTTGACACGGGGGAATCCAGTGATTGTTTAGTGTTCTGGTTCCCGGCTCGCGTGCCCTTTAGGGTATTCGCCGGGACGACGTCTGGATACCGGCTTTCGTAACCTAAAGGTCATCCGCGAGCGGTATGACGGTGTTGATAACAATTTGATTTTGGAATTGTAATAAAAATATTTCTTGCTGATTCAGGGAAGCTGTTAAGTTTGATGAGCAAAAAAAGAAAATTACTGCTGTGGCTTGGCTCGCTTACTGGAATTGTTCTTGTTCTTACAACCATCCTGCTTTTACTTCTCTCCCGGTATATCAATTCAGAGCCCGCACAAAAAAATATCAGGAAAGTAGTGACAACGCAGCTAGGCGAGCTTGTTACATATAAGCGCGCTTATCTTTCTGTTTTTCCTTATCCCGGCTTGGCTTTCAGTCAGGTTGTAATCACCATTCCAAAGGCAGCCGCTATTTCCGCTCAGTCAGCAAGCATCTATCCTGAACTGTTGCCGCTTTTGACCGGCTCGGTGAAAATTGCCAAATTAAAGTTTGAAGCACCTGACATAACTATAAACATCCAGGAAAAATCGGGACAGCAGGTACAAGTTAAACCTTCTTCTCTTAAAGAAACGGTTGCAGATATTGACTCTGTTGTCACATCAATGCGGTCCGCTGTGCCCGGTCTGGTTTGCGTATTGCACAGGGGGAAACTCCTTGCCCGGGAAGCCGGGCGTGATGTGATAACTGTGCAGGATATGAATGCCCGTATTGCTCTTGTACCCAAGGGGATCGAAATCAGTGTTAGCGGAGATGTATGGAAATGGGGCCGTATTTCTGCCCAAGGGGAGTTTTACAAAGAGGGAAACAACATCTTGATCAATGATCTGTCTGTTTCCACAGGAGAGTCTTCAGTCTCCATTTTTTCCGCAAAACTCCGTCTGGAAGATACACCCATCCTCGAGATCGCGTCCGGGAAGGCTGTTGTGATTCTGGACGACATTTATGAGAGAAGTTCACTGCTTGAGAGTCTGTATGATCCGTTGCGGAACATGAAGAAACTGAAAGGCGCCGTGAAACTGGCGTCACTGAAATTATCAGGGGCACTCCTCCATCCCGAGGAGTGGATTATAGAAACTGCGGGTAGCGTGAAAGATATTGACGTTGACTTCTCGCAGCTTCCTGGCCCCGTGAAAGTGCAGCGCGGTCAATTCAAGGCCAGCAGAAGTGCCGTGACTCTGAAAAACGTTCAGGCTTCTATCTTCGATTCCTCTTTTAAGGCCTCCGCCGTAATATCCGGATCTTTGCAGGCGATTGATTCAGCCGACGTAGTTATGAGTGGGAACATTGGACCGGAAACTGTCCGGTGGGTTTCGAAGACGTTCAACCTGCCGCCCGAGCAGACCGTGCGGGCGCCTCTGTCGATCTCTGATGCTCATATAGTTTGGCAGGCGGGATCAAATCTGGCCATTACAGGAATCGCGGCTGTACAGAACGGCCCAACTGTTTCGGTTGATCTGCGCAGATACGCTGAGGAGTTGGCGATAAAACAGTTGATTATCCGTGATGAAGACTCCCATGCCGCAATCACGCTGACGTACGGGAAAAATTTGGTGGACTTTTCTTTTAGAGGCAGCCTGACTGAAAAAGCCCTAAACCGGATGTTCGCGCGTACTTCATTTCAACACGGATGGATGAAGGGAGACTTCCGTGCCCATATACAGTTGGACAGTCCCGGGCAGTCTTCGGCACAAGGATATCTTGAGGGCGCTCATCTTATTTTTCCCCTGGGCGGAAATGAACCGCTCAAAATAGGTTACGCTAATCTGCGTGCTGATAATAAGACATTGAAAGTAGATTCGGCAACTGTTAGTTTTGAAAATAGTCAGTTTACTTTGAAGGGTAATGTTCAGGCTTCAAAGAATGTGTTTCGCGTCGATATGGATGTCTCAACGGATGGGATAAATGTGAACACAATAAAGAAGGCCCTCGCCGATAAAAAGAATCCGGAGCAACCTCCGCCCGCAAAGCCCTCCGGAAAAAGTTCTAAAAAAAATTCTGTGTTGCAGGGGATTGTTCGGCTCAAAGCAAAATCTGTTACCTGGGGGCTTTATACCGCAAGCCCTGTGCTTGCTGATATTGAACTTGATCGGAAGGGAGTGCGTGCTGCCATAACCGATGCTGCTCTCTGCGGCATTTCCATTCCGGGAAATATGAGATTTGACGATGAATATGTCCTGTTGAATTTCGAGCCGGAAGCAACAGGAAAGCAACTGGAGCCAGCCCTGGATTGTCTTTTGGGCAAAGACTTGCGGATCAGTGGCATTGTGGATCTGAGGGCGAAAGTTAGGGCGCGAGGAAAGTCTGATACACTGGTTCGCGCTCTCCATGGAAAAGTGGATATCCGGGCTAAAGACGGGTGCATTTATAGATTCCCCCTGCTGGCAAAAATTCTTTCGTTTCTGAATGTGACGGAACTTCTGCGGGGGAAAGTTCCTGATCTTAACGTGGAGGGATTAGACTATAATTCGATAATAATCAAAGGCGATCTTCGTAATGGAAAATTTGTGCTTCAGGAAGCAATTATCGATGGAACCACCATGCAGCTTGTCGGGCAGGGTGAACTTGATATTTCTGGAAATAGAATTAACCTCACCGTTTTAGTCGCTCCGTTCAAAACAGTTGATTACCTGGTGAACAAAGTACCCCTGGTTAGCTATGTTTTAAAAGGAACACTGATTTCCATTCCTTTAAGAATAACCGGCAAGCTCGATAACCCCACCATAATTATTCTTTCGCCGACAGCAGTCGGTAAAGGAGTCCTGGGGATCATGTCCAGAACGATGTCACTACCGGTCAAGATAATGGAACCGGTCATTCCCCTGAATAAAGAAAAAAAGTAATGAGAGGATTAAAAGCATAATAATTATATTTACTTTATCGATATTGAGAGTAAACTTTCTGTAAATGGAACGTAGGACGTGAAGCGTATTTCGTATCTCGCGCTTTACGCTTCACGAATGTCGCTTCACTTGTTACGCTTCACGAATAACTCTTAGTGAGGTTCTTATTTGACTAGAAATAAATCCCGCGTTTGGTCGTTCTTTTCTTCGGTTGGGTTGGCCATTGCCCTGCTGGCTATTATTGTCCTGATTTCTATGATTGGAACTGTTGTTCCTCAGAGGGATGCCGAAGCCCAGTTAGTCTTGCAGATTCCACCCGGTCTTTTCTCTTTCCTGCAGGCGATGCAGATATTTGATCTCTATCATTCCGTCTGGTTTTTTCTGCTCACGGGGCTTTTGTCCCTAAATCTTATTATTTGTTCGATAAACCGCTTTCCACAAGCATGGCGGCATTTTCGCGCCAAACCTTCTCCTGCAAACCCGGATGTTTTCCAAGACCTATCTGAAGATGCGATCATCAACACAAAGCAAGATCAAAAGGTTATCGCCGAAACAGTTGCCATAGCAATGAAGAGCAGGTTCCGCGATTATCAGAGCCAAAAGACAGCAGATGGATTATATCTTTATGGCGATAGAGGGCGCGTTTCCTATTTCGGCGTTTACGTAGTTCATTTGAGCATTCTCATCCTTATTGTGGGAGTAGTAATCGGTTCCCTATTCGGCATTGAAGGTTATGTCAATATAGGTGAGGGTGAAACAGTAAGCAAAATTGATCTTCGAGATAAAGACCATGCATTGCTTTTGCCGTTCACAGTTCGCTGTGATCGCTTCACAATTGAATTCTATGAGAATGGCGCTCCCAAAACATTCCGTTCTGAGTTGACCTTCCTTAAAAATGACCAGATTGCCTCGCAGGGACAATTGCTCGTTAATCATCCACTTAGTTTTGAAGGCCTCCGGTTTTATCAATCCAGCTACGGCCTGACTTCTGAAGGCAAGGCCTCTCTTTCTTTATTTAAAAACGGCAAGAAAAGTCATAATGTTTCAGTTGGTTTGGGAGAAACCTTTGTTCTGCCCGGCAAAGAAGGAAAGGTGCAAGTTCTCCGGGTAGAGGAAGACCTGATGAATATGGGGCCTGCGGTAAAACTTGCGGTTGTGTCAGCGCATGGAGAAACCGTCTTCTGGGTTTTTCGTCATATCGATAAAATCAGACAGACGAATCCGGGGATTGTTCAGCAGATTCCCATGTTTAATCCCGGTCTTTTTCGTCCCTATATTTTTGTCTTAAGCGGTGTACAGGAAAAATATTATACGGGTTTGCAGGTAAACAGTGATCCGGGATTACCCATAGTGGCCGCCGCAGCTTTTTTGATGTTTATCGGATTGATGCTGGTATTTTTCAGCTCTCATCGGCAGGTCTGGCTGCGGGTTGATGTGCAGGGAGAGGCAACGAGAATCAGTATTGCCGGCCGCAGTAATAAAAATGCAGTAGGGCTTACGCGGGACATGAAACATATTCTTGGTCGGATAAAGGAAAGGCTGGAGAGTTCACGATGATTAGCACGACTATATTGAGCCTGGTAACATTCATATATTTTGCTGCCTTTGTTTTTTATCTTTTCCGGATGACTTTGGGCAGGGATTTCTGGGGCCGGCTGGCAACCTATACGGCCGCTATAGGTTTGATCGCCCAGACGATCGCTTTGATTTTCCGCTGGAAGGCGTCATATGATCTGAGTATCGGGCATGTGCCTCTGTCCAATTTTTATGAATCCCTGGTCTTTTTTTCCTGGACGATTGTATTTTTATATCTCATCATGGAATGGCGGCTGAAGAACAGGAGCCTGGGCGTTTTTGTTTTGCCTGTTTCTTTTCTGCTGATGGCTTTTGCGTCCCTCTCGCCGGACATCAGCAGTCATATTGATCCACTTATTCCGGCGCTGCAAAGCAACTGGCTTACCAGTCACGTGCTTTCCTGCTTTATGGGTTACGCCGCATTCACGGTGGCCTTTGGTCTGGGCATTATGTATTTTATAAAGATAGCGATGGCAGGTAAAAAGGAGAAAATGCTATCCGGCTTTTTTCATCTTTTACCGGACGATGGTGTAATCGATGAACTGATGTATCAGAGTGTTGCCCTTGGTTTTGTCTTTTTGACACTGGGTATTATGACGGGTTCGGTCTGGGCACACTATGCCTGGGGTTCATACTGGAGCTGGGATCCCAAAGAGACCTGGTCTCTCATTACCTGGCTCATTTACGCGCTGATGCTCCACGCGCGCCATGTCCGCGGCTGGCGGGGAATGCGGATGGCGCTGATGAGCATTGTCGGATTTGCCTGTGTTCTCTTTACCTATCTGGGAGTGAATTATCTGGCCGGGTTACATAGTTACCTGAAAATCTCGTGAAACGTGATGATTACGGCGATTTCTTTATCGTTGTAATCTTCTTTTTAATCGTATTATCCCGTGACGCTGGGATAGTCCGTATAACCTTTATGTCCGGGAGTGTAAAAGGTCTTATCATCCCATCTGCTCCAATCAATACGATTGCGGATGCGTTCTACAAGATCAGGGTTGGAGATGAAGGCCTTACCGAAGGCCACGGCATCGGCAAGACTATCCTCAATAATGCGGGTAGCGCTGATGAGCCGGAAACCACAGTTGATAATAAGTTTGCCTTTATAGCGAGGGCGGAAATGTTTGGCTATTTCTTTTACGGCATGAGGGACATTATCCACAGGCGCCAATGGTTCGACAAGGTGAACATAGGCAAGCTTTGGATAATCGTTTAACCTCTCCATGATATATTCAAATGTGGGGATAGTTTCTTTGTCGATAGTCATGCCGAAGAATCCATGGGCGGAAGGATTCAGGCGGACCCCAACCCTCTCAAAACCGATAGACCGGCCGACGGCAAGTAACGTTTCGAAAAAGAAACGAGCTTTGTTTTCGTGAGAACCGCCATATTCGTCAGCGCGGGTATTGGAACAGTTGACAAAAAACTGATGGAAAAGATACCCGTTTGCGGAATGGATCTCCACACCGTCAAAGCCTGCAGAGATAGCATTTTCAGCGGCCATACGGAAATCCTGGGTAATGGAGTGTATTTCGGCTATTGTAAGCGCATGAGGTGTAACTGTATCTTTAAATCCTTCAGCGGTAAAAGCATGATCATTGGGATTAATTGCCGATGGCGCCACGGGAAGATTGCCGCCGTGAAAATCGGGATGAGACATCCGGCCAACATGCCAGAGCTGGCAGAAAATGTGGCCTTTATTTCTGTGGACGGCTTGTGTGGTAAGCTTCCAGCCTTCCACCTGAGCCGCGCTGTAAATTCCGGGTGTGTTAATATAACCAACTGCCTGAGGCGAAACCTGAGATCCTTCGGTAATAATTAAACCAGCAGTGGATCGCTGTTCGTAATATTTAGCTATGAGAGGTGTAACTGTATTTTCGGGGTTATCCGCGCGGCTGCGGGTCATCGGGGACATGAATATGCGGTTAGGGAGTTCGTATTTTCCAATCGTTACCGGTTTTAAAAGTATATTATCCATCAGTTTCCTCCTGGTTATAATATCCTGCTCTTACAACTGACCTTCTGGGAACAGCCGTCTTTAATATTTTGTCCCAATTTTCCAGATATTAAGCGCTGCAACCACCCGGCTTACACATACGGCAACATCTTGAGATGCCGGCCATGTTTTTTGAAAAGAACTTGCTTCGGCTGTGATGGAGTATAAGAAGAGCTGTCTTTTATGTCAATGACAAAATGGTCTACCTTTTTTATTTGTATCATCGTTATAAAATGATATAGAGGCACTAAGATCAAAGATTCCATGTTCACTGGAGATACAGCCTGTGGATAATGCAAAAAAAACTTCATATGAAGAGCTGTTCACCCGCAATTACGGTGTCCTTTCCGAACAGGAACAAGAGAGGCTCCGCAAGGCGCGTATCCTCATCGTCGGCTGCGGCGGCATCGGTGGCACAGTTGCCATTATCCTCGCCCGTTGTGGTATAGAGAAGTTTATCCTCGTTGAGTTCGATGCTTACGATACGACGAACATAAACCGGCAGATAGCCTGTTTCGCCGACACTCTGGGACGAAACAAGGCGGAAGTAATTGGAGATGACATCCGCCGGATAAACCCCCACGCTGAAGTCGAGATTTATCCCCGTTTGCTTGATCACGCGGAAATCGCCCAATTGATCCCACGGGTAGATGTTGTTTTTCCCGCCGCCGATGACTATGCTTTCAGCATCCTCGTCTTTCGCGAAGCCAAACGGCAAGGCAAACCAGCTCTTTTTGTAGTCCCTTCAGGAACCTGGGCGAACGTCAGCATCATCATGCCCGACGGCCCCTCCATTGAAAAGGTCGAGGGCATCCCTCCGCTGGAAACCTATGAAGAACTAAAAGAGATATTCCGCATAAGGAAATATAAATTAGGCACATATTATTACACCTTTCTTGCCGATTGGCGAATCGATTACTATCGTGGATTCCTGGATGATGATTTGCCGCCCGCACAGCTATGTCCTGTAGTATGGATATGCTCTTCCATCGGAGCATTCGAGGTTGTGAAGCTCTTCTCCCGTAAATGGAAGCCCGTAGCCGCCCCCCGTTTCTGGTTTATTACTCAAAACAAGATAAAAGTCCTGAACATCAACAGCATATCCATGCACACGTTCCTTTTGTGGCAAAGGAGGCTCCATTGGATGCTATTTCAGACACAGCTTAAGGGTTTGCTGGAAAAACTCCAAAACTTCTGCTGGAAGTATTATTATCGGTTGATGAAGGGGAAAGAAGTGAAAAGGGGAAAGGCTGAAGGCTGAAGGGAAAGAAAAGACGAATATCCAATGTCCAACACGGAATTACAAAGGATGAAGGAGAAAAAATGTAGGGCGCGGTCCCCGAACGCGCCGCGTTTCGGACTGTTCGGGGAACAGTCCCTACAATTTGAATTCCTCGCCCCTTGTAGGGAAAAACGGTGATATTTGTACTTTTTACGGATTCAATATAGCAGTTACCCCCCAAACCTTTTCCACCTTCAACGATTTAAAGGTTTCGCCCTTCTTCACGGGGATAAACGACATGGCTCTTTCAGCAAACGCCGTGATGGAGAGTGCTGGGTTCACTCCCAGATTTTCCGGCATCTGGGAGCCGTCGTTGATAATCAAGTTTTGATACCCTTTGATCCGGTTCTGTTCGTCAATCACACCATCGGCGGGCGTCCGGCCCACTGAGCAACCGCCCAGAATATGGGCGGTCAGGGGGACGTTTAAGTAAACCTCGGTGATGGTGCTACAGGCAATGCCGTTCATCCGCTTGGCCAGTTTACGCGCAAATTCATTGGCGAGGGGGATGTAAACGGGATTTTTCTTTTCGCTGGCCTGTTTCGAGGTCAGGGACTTGCTAAAAGGCCAAAACAGGCGACGTTTACGGTAAACGTCGATATAGTTGTCATACGTTTGCATTACCAGCAGGATGATGGAGCGATAGGCCCAACCGATGGGATTTAGTACCCGAAGAAAATTCAAGGGGTGTCTGATAATATTCAGCAAATAGCGCAAAAACCGGGGAATGCTTCCGCCGCCGTCCGTGAGCAAAACAGTCAACGGCGCCATCGCATCGTTCCCTCTGCTATAGCGGACGGGCTCGATATGAGTATTGGCGTCGGGGTGGACGCTGGAGGTGATCGCTACGCCTTTGGAAAAATCAACCTTCCTGCTCTTTGATTTGACGCCTATAAGGGCCTCACTGTTCGTCCGGACTACTTTACCAATGTTATCCGGAAGCCGGGGCATTTTCTTTTCCTGTTTCATTTTGAGCAGCAGGGATATTGTCCCCAGTGCCCCCGCCGAAAAAATGATCCCCTTGGTCTGATAGGTCATCCCGCGCTGAATAATTCCGGTTGTCCGGTCTGCCTTGACCAGATAGCCCTCCGAACCATCCCCGGAAAGGGGCTCAATATCCACGACCTTGCTCTCCGGTATGATCACGGCGCCGAATTTTTCGGCAAAGTACAGGTAGTTTTTATCCAATGTGTTTTTCGCGTCTTTCTTGCACCCGGTCATGCATGCGCCGCAGAGTTCGCACCCGATACGTTCCGGACCTTCACCCATAAAGTAGGGATCTGGGGCATTTTTGCCCTCTTCGCCGAAATACACCCCGACTGGCGTGTATTTAAAGGTGTCTTCCCGACCGAATTCAGCCGCAGTTTCTTTCAGCAAATGATCCTGATCGGTCGCAACCGGGTTGGTAACAGCGCCCAGCATTTTATTCGCCAGTTCGAAATATGGAAGAAGTTTGTCCCGTCCACCCAACCGCTGGACGCTCTCTTTTTCAAAGAAGGAGTCTGGTGGGACATACAGAGTGTTTGCGTAATTCAAGCTACCGCCGCCCACTCCGGCCCCGCCTAAAACAAGGACATCACTCAGCAGTGTCATGCGCTGAATTCCGTAAAACCCGATTTTGGGCATCCACAGGAATTTTCTTAAATTCCAATTCTTTTCAGCGAAATCATTGGCAGTCCATTTTTTACCGGCTTCAATGACAGCGACCTTGTATCCTTTTTGGGCCAGGCGCATAGCCGAGACACTTCCGCCAAATCCCGATCCGATGACGATGTAATCATATTTTGTAGAGTTCACAGTAATTCTCCTTATTCCATAGATTAATGATGTGACCTTAATAATTTTTTGTGAAGATTTACGCTCTCTTTACTTTTGTTGTCAAGAAAAATTTCATTTTGATTTTGGCCACAAAATATATAGAACGATTGTGCTTACTATACCATTTCGCTTTCAAAGGATAACGAGGCGGCAAGGAGGAGGCGACGGTTGGTCACGCCTTGGCGTGATTGAAGAAGCCGATCCCGCTAAAAGCGGGACCAACAAAGTTAGCCGAAGGAAGCGAAGTGGTATCATTAATCTTCGGCCGGGTATCCGGTAATCCGGGCGATCCTGCGGTACAGCGGTTCCATGGTACGAAATGACTTTTTGTACACATCATTGAACAGTTGTGAGTAAATGCGATAGCTTTGCACATTGGGCACGAAGGTCTTGCCCTTGCGAACCATGGCTGCCACGGCTTCTTCAAATGTGGCATACATGCCCGTACCAACGGCCGCGTCCATGGCCGCGCCGAGAGCCGCTATTTCGGATGTCGCCATGCGCGAGGTGGGCAGGTTGAACATGTCAGCCGCGATTTGCACCGCCACATCACTGCGCGATCCGCCGCCGCCGACGCGGATTTCCTTGATGGCAATGCCTGTCTTGCCCTGCACGATCTCCTGCAGGCGGCGCAGCTCAAAACAGATGCCTTCAAAGATCGCCCGATAAATGTGTGCACGCGTATGAATATCTCCAAACCCGATGATCGAACCTTTGGCGTATTTATTGTTCACTGATGGAGACCAGCAGGGCTGCAACATAAGCCCCATGGAGCCGGGAGGGATGTCTCGAATCACCTCATCCAAGACCACTTCCGGCGCCACTCCGCGCGCTTTAGCCTCTAAGGCCTCACGATGTCCAAACTCTTGCTTGAACCAGGTTACCATCCAGAATCCGCGGAAGATGAACATCTCGATATCCCAGGCATTGGGCAGAGCCGCAGGCCAGGTAAAAAAGCGCAATTGCGCATCTTTGATGTATTTGTACGTGATCACCTCCATGGCTGTGGCTGTACCGAAACTGATCACGGCAATGGATGGATCGATCGCTCCGGCCCCAAGGAGTTCGCACTGTTTATCGCCGGCACCCACCACAACAGGTAAACCTTCCGGCAGCCCGGTGGCAAGCGCAGCCTCTTTGGTGATATACCCAAGTACCTTGTCCGGAGGGTAGAGGTCGACACAATGTTTTTTCTCGATACCGAAGGCGTTGTAGATAAACGAGAAGGCCGCCCCATACCAACGCTTGGCCTTGTAATCAAATGGCCAGATCCCGGCGACCATACCGTAGGAATCTCGAAATTCTCCGGTAAGCTTGCGCACAAAGAAACCGGTGGATTGAACAAACTTGTGCGTCTTGCTGTAAATCTCAGGTTCGTTTTGCTTGATCCACAGGAACTTGGAGTTCTTCTGCGAATACCGTATGGCCTCGGTGAGGCCGGCCAGGTTGGTAACAAGCGTAATTGCCATGCTCAGGGGTGGTGCATTTATAACTGTCCGCTGATCGAGCCAGATAATTCCCGCCCGCAAGGCGTTGCCATCTTTATCCATGGGGATGACGGTATTGCGCTGGCTGGTCAGGCCGATCCCGCCGATCTCGCGGGGATCGATGCCGATCTTGGCCATGAGCCCCTGGCATACCTGGCAGAGCTTGCCCCAGTAATCTTCGGTCCGCTGCTCGGCCCAACCGGGCGCCAGGGAAAAGTAGGGTTCGTAGTTAGCCTGTTCCAGGGCGATTTCATTACCGTGGCGATCAAAGAGCACCGCCCTGATGCTCTGGGTTCCGGAATCGATGGCGATGATATAATTATTGTCATTCATGGTTGTGCTCCTCATCCCTGTGTGGGATTGTCATCCAATCCGAGCTGACCGCCTGGGTTCATAATGTTGTGCGGATCGAAGTGCTGTTTCAATGCCCGCAGGACAGCCATTTGTTCCTTGCCCAAGTGGGTCTCTATCCATGGCCCAATCATACGGCCTATGCCGTGATGGTGGCTTAACGAACCACCGAATTTCTGGATCTGGTCGATGATGCCACGCTGGAAGGCACGGAACTCGTCCGGGTCGCGCATATACGCGATGAAAATAAAGTAGAGGTTGGTCCCCTGGGGGTAGAAGTGCGAGGCATGCGTCATGCACATGGTGTCCGGCCGGCTTTTGATGTAGGCGCGCACTCCCTCGTGCAGGCGGTGCAGATTGTCCCAGGTGACGCCCGTCTCTAGAGTATCGATTAGAATGCCATAATCGCCCAGGTCCTCGCGCATGTACGGTTCAGTGTAGCGGGTGTGCTCCCACTTTTTGGAGGCATACCAGCCCAGTGAGATGGCGCCGTGTAGGCGGGCGATGCGCTTGATTTTGCGAGCCACCAAGCGAGTGTAGTCCTTATCGCCCTCCACATTGCCCAGACACAGGCAGCGCTGCATGGGTAGGAAGCCCCGCTTGCTCAGGATCGTGCCGACAAAGTCCGGCATGCCATAGAGCTTCAGACCGCGGTCCGTCTCCTCGGGGTCAGATATCCGGTATATAGCCGGCTTGCCGAATTCGGATTGCATGATCTCGCGGCTGGCGTTAACTGCGGCCTCCCAGGTGGGGTACATGAAGCTGAAACGCTGGCGGTTCTCTGGCATGAATCGGAATATCTTCATAGTTACCTCCACCAGAATGCCGAAAGTGCCTTCTGAACCTTTCATGATGTCACTTACTTTCGGGCCGGTGGCGGTGGCCGGAAAATCGAGGGTTTTGAATGTCCCGGCCGGGGTGACATATTCCTGGCTGAAGACGATATCGCAGGCGTCGCCGTAATAGGTTGATGCCTGTCCGGAGCCCAGGGTAACAACCCAGCCGCCCACGGTGGAATATTCAAAGGACTGCGGGAAGTGGCCGCAGGTGTATTTGCGTTTGGTGTGGAACAGCTCCGGGGCATGGTTAATTGCTTCCTCATAGGCCGGTCCAAACATGCCCGGCTGGACGCGTGCCGTCTGGTTGAGCTCGTTTATTTCCAGTAGTTTATTCATGTGAGTGCTCATGACCAGGGAAATTCCCCCTCTGGCCGGCCGGCACCCGAAGTTTACGGACGAACCGGCGCTGAAGACTGTAACAGGGATACGCTCGGCATTGCAGTATTCCACTATCTTACGCACATCGTGCTTATCGCGTGGATGCACTACCGTGTCGGCCACCTCGCGGATGATACCTTGCCGCAGTTCCATCATTTCCTCAGTGGTCTTGCCGTAGGCAAATTTAACGCGGCTATAATCGTCGAGGGCCACATTCTGCGGTCCAACGATAGACTTAATCTCTTCGATCTGCGAGGAGGTAAGCGCTATCGGGCGGTTCATGACCACCGGCGCATGACCATCTTCCTGTTTCTTGAGAAAGTCGGCGTCGTTCAGATGAAATTCTCTTTTCATCATTTCGTACCATTTGTTGCTGGGGTGTTTGAAACTGTGCGGATCGCCGTATTTGAAGATGGATCTGAATGTTCCCGGCTCAGGCGCCTTTTCCGTCCAGTCCGGATGAAAATGTTTGACTTTCATAATCATGTCCTCCTTTTAATCTATGCTCACTGTCATTGTATTATGCCTCCGGCAGTTTGAGCATATTATCCACAGCCGCAATTTCCTGTTTAACTTTATTGGCGTCCCAGTTCAATTCCCTTGCGGCAAGAGCGGCAACCTTTTGCAGGACTTCTTTACCGGGATGGCCGAGAGTGGCGATGCCGGTGCGGCGCATGACGATATCCGACAATGTGCGGGCCATTTCATGGCGTACGGCATACGAAACCTGGGCCATAATCTCGCCATCGGCGTTGAGAGTTTCTGCCAGGGTTGCATCTTCACGTGCCAGTTTGAGGATCGCATCGTACTCGGTACCGTAATTCCTGCCGAGATAGTCCAGAGTGTCTGAGGAAAAATCCCTGTTGTTTTGCGAAATAGTCAGCAGGAAATTGTTCATGTCGGGTATGGCGCACCCAGATAGATGTTGTTTGCTGGTCATGCTCTTTCCCAGTGGACGGCGAAGCTTGGCGGCAACGGTCTTGAGGCAGTTCTCCGCCAGTCTGCGGCTGGTGGTGTATTTTCCGCCCTCAACCGTGATCAGGCCGTTTAAACCTTCTTCGGCATTGTCAAAGATTTCATAGCGGCGCGAACATGTATAGGTCTCTTCGGTCTGGTCTTCCACCAGCGGTCGCAGGCCGCCGAAGGCGTGCCGGACATCCGCGTAGCTGAGTCTACCATCGCCAAAGGAGGCATTGACTTCGGTGATCAGTTCGTCGATGCTTTGCCGCGTTACATGGTATTCGTCCGGATTACCGATGTAAGGTTTGTCAGTGGTGCCGATCAGGGTATGGCCCCGCCATGGAATGAGGAAGAAGTGACGGCCGGATGGGGTCATGGAACCAACCACGTACTTGCCGGAAAGCAGGCTCTTGGCAGTGATGATATGAATTCCTTCTGAGCGGCGCAGCGTGCAGCCGTTGCTATTTGATTTAGCCAGGCCCAGAACAATATCCGCCCAGGGACCGCCGCAGTTGATGGTGAGAGTGCCGTTTAGATTCTGCATAGCACCGCTTTGAAGATCTTTGACCTGCACACCGGTCACGTTATGCTGCTGGCCAAAGCAAAATCCCGTAACCTGGGTATAGTTGGAAACCTTGGCGCCGTCAGCAACTGCGGACTTGATGAAGGCTAGAGTAAGGCGCTCGGGAAAGATGCTGCTGCAATCATAGAATATCGAGGCCCCGGTCAGGCCAGTATCAAGCACGTTCGGTTCTCTCTTAAGTACTTCCTGCCTGGAAATTGTTTTGTGCATGGGTATCTTCTTGCTTTTATCCCAGGTAAAATTCTTATCATAAGAAAGGGCGTCATACATCAGCATGCCCACCTTCACGACCCATTTGTTGTTCTTGAACTGTGTACTGTTGTGGGTCATCATCACGGGCAGAGGATAGACAAAGTTGGGCGCAATATTTTCCAGTACGCGGCGCTCGCGCAGCGACTCGCGCACCAGCCTGATCTCACCGTTGGCCAGATAGCGCATACCACCATGGATCATTTTGGAGGTTACGGCCGAGGTAGCCCACGAGAAGTCCTTCTTCTCCAGCAGGGCTACTTTCAATCCCCTTGTGGCTGCCTCATAAGCAACCGATGCCCCGGTAATGCCACCGCCAATGACAATAACGTCAAAGATTTCTCCCTGGTATGATTCAATAAACCTTTTCATTTATGCCTCCTGCCTTTTTGCAAGATATTCCCTGATGACTGTTTCCGCGTATTGCAGAACATCAGCCATGATTTTTCTTGCCGTTTCCGCGTTTTGTTTTTCTATGGCAATGCAGATATCCCTATGAAAAGCCTCGGATCGTTTTGCGTTCCGGGGGTCATTGAAATACAGGTGTCCTAGATCACGGTAGATTTGATGAAAGAAGTTAATGATGATGTTGTAAAGGAGGTTCCCGGTTGCCCGGGCAATGATCAAATGTACCTTGATATCCTTCTCCATAACGGAAAGTTTGCCTGACCGGACGGTCTGGTGAAGCGCATCTATATGCTCTTTCGTTCTGCGCTGGGCAGCAAGGAAGGCCATCTCCGGAATCAGGATTTTTCTGATCTCCAGGACGGCAAAAATTGGTTCGTTGGTTTCTTCCAGATATACAAGGGCACGGACGAGTTCGAGATTGCTGCTCTCCATGTAATTTCTGGCATAGATTCCGTCTCCATGCCTAATTTCGATCAACTCAAGTGTTTCTAGCTTGTGCAGTGCCTCACGCAGGGTTGTACGATTAACATTGAAGGTCTCGGCCAATTCGCGTTCAGGCGGCAGCTTGGTTCCCGGTAGAATAGTACCGTTAATAATCTGCTTCTGGATGATGGTGACGATTTCCTCGTGGAGCCGCAAACGGGTAATTGGCTGGGCAAAAACAGCACTAACAGACATAAATAGCCTCCTTCTGATACCCGTTTCGCTTTCTTTGGCTAACTTTGTTAGTCCCGCTTTTAGCGGGATCGGCTTCCTGCATCACGTCATGGCGTGACTAGCGGCGCCTTATCCTTGCCACCGCTTACGCGGGATAATTTGGCTTGCCAATTTCAATACACTTCGCTTTTGAAATTGGAGCCTCATTGCGCCTCGTTATCCTTTGAAAGCGAAACAGGATGAACCATTATTTTTTAAATGGATAATTGGTTCAGTGATCCAACCAATAAACGATTCTCAAACCAATGTCAAGGTAATTCGAGACCTTTGCAAGACTGCATAAAACCAGCAATTACGTTATTCCGGCTTTACCAATCATCCGCCAAGGTTCCCTGCCTTTATTTTTCGATCAATAAGATTTACCGCGGCTACCCTGAGGAAGGATGCAAGGGCAAGTGGTTATACACAAAAAAAGCTCCCCCCATTGTGGGAGGAGCTTCTAAATGCAAAAATAAAACTCAGCTTTTACAGCTTACGGACATTTTCCGCAGCCGGACCTTTGGCGCCTTTAACAACATCAAAACTTACCCGCTCACCCTCGGCCAGTGATTTGAAACCCTCTGCCTGGATGGCTGAATGATGCACGAAAACATCCTGGCCGCCGTCCTCTTCGATGAAGCCAAACCCTTTTGAATCATTAAACCATTTAACTTTTCCTTCTGACATTTTCACCACTCCTTTGTATTGTGTTCCCATAGGGAACAATTTTAAATTTTGCCGAAACATTCGGCTGGCAGCCTGTTTTTACAAAAAAACTGCACTTTCCATACTTTGGTTTGTGCGGTCAACTTTTCTGTAATTTGGCAAAAACAAACATGCACTACACATAATCTGACATTTATACTAACTGATACTTTTTGGAAATGCAAGGTAAATTGATTGAGTCGAGTAGACTAGTTTCTCCTGATATTTAAGATGAGGTTTGTTTTCTCTGTTCACCGCCTGTTTCCCCGGAGATGTGTCAAGATTTTAATCATGTATCCGTGGCCCGGCTACTCACACAACTGTACATCAGATTGCTAACTCCATATCATCGTTTCCGAAGGAAGAAAATCAATGATTATGCTTTGAAGTCCAAAATCGTTGCCGAGCTTGTCGATATGTTGATAACAAGGAAGGATGATTTACAGTCCAACTTTACACCTGCTGTTAAAATAACTTCGTCCTACAGTAGCAATCGTTAAATAAAAACATAGCAGTTCCTAAGCTCCTGAGTTTAAGTTTACCTCGGTCGACTTCCTATTCGCAGGTGGGTACTTTATCCACAGCTGGATAGTCCAATCGAGTACTTTTTACCCGCTTTTAACCGGGAAAGTATTCCACTGATTTCTTGTAAATTGTAAATATTATTAAATATATCAATAATTTACGTTGTTGTTAAAAAGTTTTGGCACATCCATTGCTCTATAATTCACATAAATGAGATCAAAAATGATAGCATAGGGAAAATAAAAGCAACGGAACCAAAGATAATGTAATGTTCCTTTAGTTATTCATGATATCCTTAAAGAAGAAGGAGAAAATGTATGATGCTATTAAGTCGCAAGATGGAGAAATTTGAATTTATACAGAGATGTTGGACATTAGGGGCTGGCCTACGGCTTTTGCTTTTCTTAACAATATTTACTTTGGCGGGATGTTATCCCGCAACAACTCGCGCCCAGCAGCAATTTCCGTCCGCAGATTCCGGCCAGAACCGAAGCACTGCCATTACACAGGTGTATTTTTATCCTAAGTCTGGGCAGACGACGCAACAACAGTCCCGTGACCACTATGAGTGTTACAATTGGGCGATGGATCAGACGGGTTTCGATCCGAGTGTATCATCAATTCCGTCTGAACAGCGTGTCAGGATTGTGCCCATGCCTCCACCTGGTCATGATACAGTGATTATGTCTATTGCCGGGGCGGTTTTGGGGGCATTGATTGCCGGACCGCGACACGCCGCCGGAGGCGCTTTGATCGGTGCCGCAAGTGGTGCTGTTGTTGGTGCTACATCAGATATTTCCAGGCAGGAATCTGCCCGGCAGCTGGAGGAGGCATATGCCAATAGCCATCAGGCACGTGATTTTCATTATGAAAGAAAAGCTCTCGATTTTAGGCGGGCGATGTCTGCCTGCTTGGAAGGTCGTGGCTATAGTGTGCGGTACTGATACCACTTCCGCTTTCTTTGGCTAACTTTGTTGGCAGAGCCTGCCCGGCGCATGCTGGGTCGTTGGCTTCCTCAATCCGCCGCGGCGGACCTCCGGATCCTCCTCTTTGCCGCCTCATTATCCTTATGAAAGCGAAATGGTATGAATATTAAAAATATACAATTGAATTATGGAGGTAATCACTATGTCATATCTATGCAACGTGAATAAGAGCTTTGTGTCTGGATTGATATTAGCAGTTTTGGGAATTATGGTTTTAGGATTTACGCAGATTGCGCAAGCAGAAGAACGCGGCGGCTCCCATCATCAACAATACAGGGATTCACGCTATCAGCATAATCATGACTATCCCGCCCGTGGTCAAGCTATTAGAGCTCTGCCCAGTGGTCACCGGGAAGTGTTTTATCGCGGCGCGAGATACCACTTTTACGGAGGAGTCTGGTATCGTCCATCAGGGCGTCGTTTTTTGATCGTTGCGCCACCGATTGGTCTTTTTGTTCCTTTTTTACCGCCTTTTTATTCGACGATCTGGTTTGGCGGCATACCTTATTATTATGCTAATGAAGTCTACTACACTCCAACTGTTGGCGGTTATGCCGTTGTTGAACCACCACAGGGCGAAGTCAGCCAAACACCACCGTCTGCCGGCCAGACGCAGACAGGACAAATATTTGTCTATCCCCGTCAAGGCCAGAGCCAGCAAAAGCAAGCTGATGATCGTTACGCGTGCCACAGCTGGGCTGTAGACCAGACAAACTATAATCCGACTAAACCGCCTGTTGGTGCATCTGAAACTCAGATGATCCAGCAGAGCAATGATTATCGGCGGGCAATGGCTGCCTGTCTCGATGGTCGTGGGTATACCGTAAAATAGTTGCCCACTGCCATGCTGGGTGACGCCGATAATAAGAGCTCGCCCTGTTTCGAGTTCTATTCAATAGACATCAATGATTCCCAGCGCTCCCATTCCGTGGCATGAGGTAGATTGCTTGTCTTGAGGAGATTGATAATAGGTTCCTCATTGAATCTCAGGTAGGGATTGATCTTGCGTTCATCGGCCAGAGTTGAATAGACGTGATTCGGTTCGTAGGAATCCCAGAAACAGTCGATCTCTTTATTGTGTGGCTCCAGATGTTTGGCAAAAGCGAGCGAATCCCTGGCATAATCATGACCGGCATAAATTTTCGTTTCATCCGGCAGGGCCATCAGACGTTTGATGGATAGGTAGAAACTTTTTTGATCACCGGAAAAACAATTACCTATAGTTGCGTTAAAGAGGGTATCGCCAGTGACCAGAATATCGCCCGTGTGAAAACAGATCGAGTCAGCTGTATGTCCCGGAGTCCGGTAAACAATAACTGCTTCACCGTCAATGATAATTTCTTGATTATCGGCGAGGGTGGAGGAGTTTAAAAATTGTGCTTTTGTTTTCCGCAGCAGATGCTCGTTTCCCTGTGTGTGGTCGTAATGTTGATGTGTATTGGTGACAAACTTGAGCGTGAGGTTGTTTGTTTCCAGGAAAGATAGTATTTCCTGCCATGCCCCGCCGTCAATAGCCATCGCCTCTGTTTGGCCAAAGATAAGATAGGCTAAGTTATCACCGTACCGAAATTGTTCAATATTGAGCATGTTTAGTCCTTCTCTGAATTTTCATTCTAGCTGTTTTAAAAGGTTTTCCATTTTCATTGAGAAGTATAATGAAGATTAACAATATGGTCAAGATTTGTGTATTTATGGATCAACCCCTCTGTATTAAAGATCAATATTTGCAGTGACCGGAAACGGGTATGCTTTGTCTTTAAAAAAGATTTGACAAATTCAGGACTTGGTAATAAAGTCACTAAAAATTTGCATCGAAGCGCTCTTGGCGCTTTTTTAGTTTGAACAACTTAAGAGGTTTCTATATAACTGTGCACAAGATTTTATCTAAAAAAAGAGCTTTGGAGATAATTTCTAATTTTTCCCAATCCGGCGTGCTCGTGATCGGCGATGTGATGGTCGATCATTTCATCTGGGGGAAAGTGTCCCGTATTTCTCCGGAAGCGCCTGTGCCTGTGGTCGATGTTCAGAAAGACAGTATTCTGCTGGGTGGTTGCGCAAACGTTCTTAATAGTATTTACGCAATGGGCGGTAAGGTTTATGTTACCGGTGTTATCGGTGCGGATGACATCGGTCAGGGGTTGTTAAGTGAACTGCGATCTCGCAAAATTGATACAGCAGGGGTTGTTGTGGAAAAGGGGCGTCCGACAACCCTGAAAACAAGAGTCGTTGCCCATGGTCAGCAGGTGGTGCGTTTTGATAACGAAAGCAGAAAACCGATTCCCAACACCAGCACCCAAAAAATTCTAGATTATGTAAAATTACTGCACAAAAAAATCGGCGCTATTGTTGTTTCCGATTATGGCAAGGGAGTCATCTCCCGAGAATTGATCGAAGGCATAACAAGTATCGTTAAAGATTCCAATGTTTTCATTTGCCTTGACCCCAAGCAGAGCGATTTTTCCATCTATCAAGGGGTGCATGTGATTACTCCCAATCATCACGAAGCCCAGCGCGCTGCCGGTATGGAAATCAACAACGGTGATGATCTGCTGCGGTTAGGGGAAAAACTGCTGAAAAAATTTGATTTTAAGGCCTTGCTGGTAACGCGGGGTGAAGAAGGGATGAGCCTGTTTGAAAAAAGACGTAAAATCGACCATACTTATTTCCCTGCACAGGCTAAAGAAGTTTATGATGTAACCGGCGCGGGTGATACGGTCATCGGTGTGCTCGCCCTTGCTCTTGCCGCTCAGGCTTCTTTGATCGAGGCAACCTGTCTGGCTAATCATGCGGCAGGAATTGTTGTTGGTAAAGTCGGCACTGCCACTGTTTCGCAGGAAGAATTAAAAGAAGTAGTATGAGTAAACCCAATGCGGCTGAGCCGGTAAAACTGGTTTTGAGCGTTTTTGCAGTAACAGCTGAGCAATTAAATGAAACAATAAGCGAGCTGTCTGCTTTATACGGCCAGGCCGATTTCATCAGCGAGCAGATGCCTTTTGATTATACGGACTACTACAGTCCGGAAATGGGTGGGGTGCTCGTCCGGCGCTTTCTTTCGATGGAGAAACTGATTCGGCCGGAGGTATTGCCAGATATAAAACTGGCAACAAATGAGCTGGAACAGAAATCAGCATCACGCGGCAAACGGCAGGTTAATATTGATCCCGGTTATTTGTCCAAAGCGCATCTGATATTAGCAACCGGCAAAGGCTTCATACATCGGCCTTATTTGCGCGATGGCATTTACGCTGATCTGACTTTAATTTACCAGGGAAAGAAATTTTGTGCTTTGCCCTGGACTTATCCTGATTATGCGGATGAAAAACAGCTTTCGATGCTAAGCAAGATTCGGGAGAAATATTTATCGCAGTTAAGAATGGCGGATGAATTATAAAAATAAGCATTGTTAGTAAAATCAGGTGAATAAATGATTAAAAGTATGACTGGTTATGGACGGGTGGAAGCGTTTTTAGATGGCCGCAGTATTGTTGTGGAAGCCAAGTCTGTCAATCATCGTTTTCTGGAAATAGCTCTGCGCACACCTTCGGCACTATTCCCGCTGGAAATGGAATATAAAAAGAAAATCGGGGAAAGATTCCAGCGCGGCCGCATCGATGTGTCGATCCGGTTGGAAGGGGAGGGTGCCGATACTTCCAAAGTTAATTTAAACCTGGATATTGCCCGCGAATATTTTGATGTTTTAAACCGTCTTATAGCTGAATTCCATTTGCAGGAGCAGGTCACTTTAAGATCTCTGACTGCTTTTCGTGATATTTTCACGCCGCCTTCGGAAACTAAGCTTAGTCCTGATTTTCTGGAACAAGTAGAAAAAGCCCTGCAAGAAGCGCTGTCGATGCTGGGAAATATGCGGCAGGACGAAGGAATTGCTTTGTATTCAGACATGAATATGCGGCTTAAGGAAATTGCTAAAATTATGGAAGTGATCAGGTTGCGCGTGCCAGAGGTTGTGCTGGAGTATCAAAAACGTCTGGCCGATAGGATTAAGGAGCTCACAGCCGGATACGCGCTAGACGATGCCCGCTTAGCGCAGGAAGTTGCGATCATGGCTGACCGATGCGATATTACCGAAGAAATAGTGCGGATGCAGAGTCATATCAGTCAATTTGAAGCTCTGTTGCAAAGTGAAGATGCTGAAGGAAAGAAAATAGATTTTCTTCTGCAGGAAATGAACCGTGAAATTAACACGATCGGTTCCAAAAGTAATAATGCAGAAATTGCCCGACAGGTGATTGATGCCAAGAGTGAATTAGGTAAATTGCGTGAACAGGCGCAGAATATCGAGTAGCAATGATGTCAAAAAAAGGATTATTTATCGTCGTTTCGGCGCCGTCGGGCGCAGGGAAAAGCAGCATCTGCCAGCGTTTATTGCAGGCGTGCCCGGAATTGAAATTTTCGGTATCCTACACTTCCAGACCGCCGCGACCTAATGAAATAAATGGAAAAGATTATTACTTCATTTCCCGCGATGAATTTAAGAGGCGTATCGATCAAAATGAATTTGTCGAATGGATAGAAAACTATGGTCATTTATACGGCACTTCCATTAAAACTATGGAAGATTTTTCCCAAAAAGGTAAGGATTTGTTGCTTGATATTGAGCCGCGTGGTGCAAAAAAAGTAAAGCAAAAGTTTAAAAAAGGAATCTTTGTTTTTGTGCTTCCGCCTTCACGCGTTGAGCTTTTAAAAAGAATGGAAAAACGTGGTCATGATACAGATGAAGTAATTAAAACCAGATTTGCGCAAGCAGAGAGTGAATTAAAAGAAATTTTATGGTATGATTACGTAATTTTTAACGAAGATCTGGAAACAGCGGCCAGTCAATTGATTGCAATATATATTGCTGAAAAATGCAAAAGAAGCAGATTAAAAGATAAGATTAAGGAATATATTTAAAAATAATATATAGTTTCAGGAGGTTGTAAATAAATGGCAAGAATTACAGTAGAAGATTCTTTGACGGTTGCCAAAACCAGGTTCGGGTTGGTATCGCTGGCATCAAAACGTGCACGCCAATTACTAAAAGGGTCAAAGCCGCTGATGGAGAGCAAAAACAGAGAAATAGTGCTGGCCCTGCGTGAAATAGCAGCGGGAAAGGTTGTTTACGCCCATCCCGAATATTTAAACGGGTCAAAAGAAGATTTCAAACCGATTCCGGATAATACTGAGTTTCTCGGCGATGAAGAATATCTCGAATAAGCAGGCGAGTGATAAACTGATTTTCGCTCTTGATGCCGCAGGCATAGAAGAAGCTTTATCCTGGGTAGACCTTCTTTCCGGCCATGTGGGTATGTTTAAAGTCGGCAAAGAATTGTTTACCGCTATTGGGCCTAAAATTATTGAGAGCATCAAACAAAATGGTCAGAAGGTATTCTTGGATCTCAAGTTTCATGATATTCCCAATACAGTTGCCCGCGCAGCCGAAGCCGCTGTAAAAGCGGATGTAGACATGTTTAATGTTCATGCCATGGGTGGCAGCCAGATGATTCAAGAGACAGTCTCCGCTGCATGTGCTTGTGCCGATAAACTTGGTAAAGCGAGGCCGATTATTTTGGCCGTAACCGTGCTCACCAGTTTAAATAATGATGATATGGCGGAAATTGGATTTCAAAAAAGCACCAATGAATTGGTTCTGCATTTGGCTAAAATGGCTCAAAAAGCGGGAGCATCCGGTGTAGTTTCTTCCGCACAGGACATTGCTGTGTTGCGGGCTAATTTAGATAATAAATTCGTCATTGTGACTCCGGGCATACGTGGTACCGGCCAAGAAGAAAAGGATGATCAAAAAAGAACACTCAGCGCTTATGAAGCCATAAAAGCGGGCGCTGATTATATTGTTGTGGGAAGGCCGATACGCAAGGCCAAAGATCCATTGGAAGCTTGCCTACAAATTAACCAAGCAATTACTGCGGGTCTGGCTGCAAGATAAAATCAATCCAGCTACAAGTAGAAAGCGAAACATGGAGGCAATTTACGGCATAAATCCTGTCAAAGTTCTCCTACGACAACCAGAAACAGGATTGGAGAAGATTATTATTGCCTCAGGGAGGGGTGGCTCTGTCGTTGCGGAAATAATAGAGACTGCCCGGCAAAAAAAAATTCCGGTTGAATTCTGCGTGCGGCAACGTTTGGATGAATTGGCAGGAAATTTCGATCATCAAGGCGTTATCGGTTTGCGGCAGGCGTTTGTTTATGTGGACTTAGATGTTCTGATAAAAAACCGCAGCAAATCTTTTAATTTTGATCTGATTTTAATTCTTGACAGCATTATGGATCCACGGAATCTGGGATCAATAATCCGCACCGCCCATTGCTTAGGTGCCAACGGTGTTGTCATTCCAACAGACCGCGCTGCTCTTGTAACGGCTGCAGTTATTAAGGCGTCCGCCGGTAGCGCAGAGCAGTTACCTGTCGCCCGCGTAACTAATTTATCGCAAACAATCGATTATTTAAAAGATCAAGGTTTTTGGATTTTTGGCGCGGAAGCTCACGTTGGGACCAATTTAAGAGAAATGGATTTTAATTGTCCTGTGGTTTTAGTATTAGGGGGAGAGGCAAAAGGTATCAGACCGTTGATTAAAAAGAAATGCGATTTTTTGCTGACTATTCCTATGGCGGGAAGTTTTGATTCCTTTAATGTTGCTGTGGCAGCAGGCATCATCCAATATGAAATTTTCTGCCAGCGCGACCTGAAGAAAACTGTTCCAATATGACCTAATTGTGATCTTCAACAAAAAGGGAGGTTTTTTGAATATTAAACAGGTTGAACTTACGCTGAAGATAGTTTATTATAACATAATTAAAATTATCCCATAAAAGAAAGGATTTTCAAATATGCCAGTTTTTCTTTGGGAAGGAACAACAAGAAAAGACGAGCTAAAAAAAGGGGAGATGGAAGCAATTGATGAAGTTGCTGTTCGCGGTTTATTACGGAGGCAAGGCTATAAGTCCATCGAGATCAGGAAAAAGCCCAAAGATCTCTTGGAGTATTTACCTTTCTTACAGGGAAGAGTTAAAGAAAAGAACATTGTAGTTTTCTGCCGAATCTTTTCCACTATGATTAATGCCGGTCTTCCCCTGATTCAATGCTTAGAGCTATTAGCCCAGCAGGAGGAAAACAAAGTATTTGCCAAAATTATTCGGGCCATCAAGGAAGATATAGAAGGTGGCACCAGTTTGACCGATGCTTTAAAAAAATATCCCAAGGCATTTGACGATCTTTTCGTAAATTTAATTGCCGCCGGTGAAGCTGGTGGAATGTTGGATATTATTTTGGGACGTCTTTCCAATTATCTGGAAAAGGTTATGAAGTTAAAAAAACGCGTTAAAGGTGCGATGACTTATCCTGCCGCTGTTTTGGTTATTTCGTTCGGCGTAGTTGCTTTATTGCTGCTCAAGATTATCCCCGTATTTCAAAAAATGTTTGAAGGTATGGGTGGACAACTTCCCGGGCCGACAATGATGGTGATTACGGCAAGTGAATTTGCTCAAAATTATTTTTACGTCATAATTATTATTCTGGTTATCATTTATATTGCCTTTAATCGTTTTTATAAAACGGAGAAGGGGCGTTGGCTAGTGGATTCTCTTACTCTGAAAGCTCCAGTCTTCGGTTCGCTTTTGAAAAAGGTGGCGGTAGCCAAATTTTCCCGCACCCTATCCACAATGATGAGCTCCGGTGTGCCCATTCTGGAAGGCTTGAGCATTGTCAGCAAAACATCAGGCAACAAAGTTATCGAAGATGCTTTGTTAAAAACACGTCAAAGTATCAGTGAGGGACGAACTATAGCTGAGCCACTGGCAGAAACGGGAATATTCCCAGCAATGGTTGTGCAAATGATTGCAGTTGGCGAGGCAACTGGCGCCCTTGATACAATGCTCACTAAGATTGCTGACTTTTACGATGATGAAGTTGATGCTGCGGTTGATGCCATGACTGCTCTATTAGAACCGGTAATGATGGTTTTTCTGGGAGGAATCGTTGGGGGTATGATTATCTGTATGTACCTGCCTATATTTAAACTCGCATCAGTCGTTGGCTGATGATAAAAACGTTATGCTTTTGTTTATAAAAAATGGTCGGGATGGCGCGATTTGAACGCGCGACCCCTGCGTCCCGAACGCAGTGCCCTACCAAACTGGGCCACATCCCGACACGGCCACGGACGTTATATAATTTATTTCCAAATGTCCACTGTTTTTATTAATTGTTAAGTTTTTGTTAATCAATCTGTTCATTAATAATCGCTTTTGAGTGTCTGGCGCAGGCCGGGTCTTCTACTGCAAAACTTTCTATTCATGTAAGTTTTCAGTTTCCTCTTTTTGGTGTATCAATGCCATTTTGATTTGAAACCGGAATAATATATAGGGATAATTGTTTTTTATTCAGTGGCATGTTAGAATAATAAAAATTTCTTTTATAAAGGTGTTAGTCAGTTGATTATTTACGATATAAAGTGTGAAAACGGGCATAAATTTGAAGGCTGGTTTAAAGACCGGCAGGCGTGGATTTCTCAAAATTCGCAAAGGCTTGTTTCCTGTCCTGTATGCAATAGTTCGCAGGTCGAAATAATTCCTTCTTCGATTACGGTTATGGGGAAAGATTCGCGAAAAGCGGACAATATTCCGGGAAAAGAACTTCCTCCAGCTAAGGCAATGCACATGCTGCATCGTTTTATTGAAAATAATTTTGAGGATGTGGGGAATAAATTTGCCGAAGTTGCTCTAAAGATTCATTGTGGCGATGAAAAAAAACGTAATATCAAAGGGACAACCACAACGCAGGAGGAAGACATTTTAAGGGAGGAAGGCGTTCAATTTATTAAAATCCCTATACCTAAAATGGATAGCTAATCCATTTTAGGGCGTATATTTTTGCCGGCATAATTGAATATCCTCCGATAAATTAGGCTATCGATATTTACAGGGATTAATGATTTATGCATAAAATTTATAAGAGTATTATCGAAGGCATTGGCAACACGCCAATGGTGGAAATTTGCCGTATTAATCCCAATAAAAAAATAATGATTTTTGCTAAGTTGGAAAGCGCCAATCCCGGCGGTTCTATTAAGGATCGCACAGCATTATTCATGATCGAAAATGCGGAAAAGAGGGGCGAATTAACTCCCGCGAAAATCATTTTAGAAGCTACCAGCGGAAATACAGGCATCGGTTTGGCGATGATTGCCGCGGCAAAGGGATACAGGTTGTGTTTGACTATGTCGGAAGCGGCAAGCGATGAGCGGAAAAAGATTCTACGGGCTATGGGTGCTGAGTTGCACTTCACACCGGCTGCTCAAGGTACAGATGGTGCAATTGAAGTGGCCTACAAAATGCTGCGCGAAAATCCGGATAAATATTTTGGTACTGATCAATTCAATAATCAAGACAATGTTGCCGCTCATTATTATGGCACCGCGCAGGAAATCTGGGAGCAAACGGGCGGTGCTGTCACTATGGTAGTATCCAGCCTTGGTACAACAGGCACAGCTATGGGAATTTCGAAACGGCTCAAGGAACTAAACCGGGAAATTAAAATTATAGGCGTTGAGCCTTATCTGCAGCATAAGATTCAAGGACTAAAGAACATGCGGGAGTCCTACCGCCCGGGAATATTTGATAAAGCCAGGCTCGACGAAAAGGTAAATATTTTAGATGAAGACGCTTTTGAAATGGCTCGTAGGCTTGCCCGCGAAGAAGGAATCCTTGCTGGAATGAGTTCAGGCGCGGCAATGTTTGTTGCCGCAAAGAGAGCACTGCAATTGGATGAAGGCGTTATCGTTGTTATTTTCCCTGACAGTGGTGAGCGATATTTAAGCACGGGATTGTTTTCTTTTAAGGAAGATCTTTCTGCTTTTAGTCTCTATAATATCCTTAAACGCCGGAAAGAACTATTCAAACCGATTAATGTTGACGAAGTGAGAATGCATACCTGTGGGCCTACAGTTCATGATGTGCCTCATTTGGGTAATTACCGGCGCCTTGTAGTATCTGATTTAATTTGCCGCTATTTAATTTATAAAGGTTACAAAGTAAAGCACGTCCTTGATATTGTTGACCTCTCTGACAAATCGATTAAAGGATCAGAAAGGGAGGGAATGGATCTTGCCGATTATTCCAATAAGTATTTAAAAATATTTTTGGATGATGCACAATTGCTGAATGTTTCTCAGGATAATATTTATGTCAAGGCATCTGAAAGTATTGAAGATATGTTGAAGATTGTTGAAAAACTAGTCGATAAGAATTATGCATACGAAAAATTACATTCAGTTTACTATGACATTTCTAAATTAGCTGATTATGGTACTCTTTCTAACATCGATTTAGGGAAAACAAGACTCGGCAAAACAATTGATCTTGACGAATATGAAAAGGACCACCCGATGGACTTTGCACTGCTTAGGCGGTCAAATTTAGGGGAACTCAAAAGAGGAATTTATTATAAGACTAAATGGGGTAATATCAGGCCCGGCTGGCATTTGGAATGCTCGGCTATTTCTCATAAGTATTTAGGGTCAACTTATGATATTCATATAAGCGGTGCTGATGAAACATTTCCGCATTGTGAAAATATTTTAGCTATTAATAAAGCGATTTCCGGCAGCAGTGGAGCTAATTACTGGATAAATGCCGAGCTGATCCTGGTTGATGGCAAGAAGATGTCGCGCTCTTTGAATAATGCGTTGCCTTTGGTTGAATTGTTGCAAGCCGGTTACAGCGGCAGGGATATTCGTTTTTTCTTGTTGGCGATGCATTATCGGAAACCCCTTAATTATTACAATGGCGCGCTCACGACAGCAAAAAATACGCTTAAGAAGATTAACATCTTTATCAGCAGGCTCAGTGCAATTGGCATTGATGGCGATGCTTTGGCCGAAGTCGATCAACTTATTTACGATCTAAAAAATAGATTTGTGGCAGCTCTAGACGACGATCTTAATATAGCAGGAGTGCTTTCTGCGATTTTTGATTTTATGAGTAAAATAAATCATTCCTTGTCACAAGGGATGATTCTGAAAAATGATGCGCGTAAAATACTGGCGGTACTGGTCAAAATAAACGAAGTTTTAGGTATAATGGATTTTAAGGCACAAATTCCACGGGGCGAAATAAGCGAACTTATTGCCAAGAGGGAAGAGGCCAGAAAGAAGAGTGATTGGCCGGAAGCGGATTTGCTGAGAACTCAAATTGCTGATCTCGGTGTTGAAGTTTTGGATACACCTCAAGGGGCAATCTGGTGGGTGAAGTAAAATAAAGCTATTCGGTAAAAAAATGAATGCTTTGAGAAAATCAGTAATAGCCGGATCTTGGTATTCGGGAAACCCTTCTGTCCTGAGAGGAGATATTGAGGGATTTTTAAATTTAGTTCCCGACATAGAATCAGTGGGTGAAGTTATGGCTATAATTGCTCCGCATGCCGGCTATATTTATTCCGGGCAGGTTGCGGCTTATGCGTACAAGCGGATTTGCGGGAACAATTATGATGCCGTTATTGTTGTAGGTCCGAGCCACCGCGTGGCCTTTTCCGGGATTTCAATTTTCAGCAGTGGTGGTTATGAAACGCCGTTGGGGATTGTGCCCATTGCCGAAGAATTGGCCAAACAGATTAAGAAAAACAGTAAGCTTGTGTCTGATATTCCAGCGGCACATTTACAGGAACATTCCATAGAAATACAACTTCCTTTCTTGCAGTATGCCTTGGGTAATTTTTCATTTGTTCCTTTGGTCATGGGAGATCAGAGTGCAAGTACCTGTCAAGACCTGGCTCAAGCTATATGTGATTCCATACAAGGCATGAAGGTACTCATCGTGGCTAGTTCAGATTTATCTCATTTTCACGGCTATAATGAAGCTACTAAATTGGATGATGTTGCGCTGCGTTACTTAAAGGAAAGCGATGCGGCAGGATTGCTGGATAGTTTAGCAAGGGGTGCTGCCGAGGCGTGTGGTGGCGGTCCCATGGCGGTGGCTATGCTTGTGGGTTCTAAACTGGGGGCGAATTCCGCACGAGTTTTAAAATATGCTAATTCCGGGGATGTAACCGGCGATAAAAGTTCAGTTGTTGGTTACGCAGCAGCAATATATTGCCAATAAAATCCTCCTGTATCCCCCTTTGTAAACGGGGAATTCAATGAGAAAAACGAGGAGAACCTAAAATGGAATTGACAAAAAAGGAAAAAGCTACTTTGCTGGATATAGCAAAAAAAACAATTGCAGCTAAAGTTAACAACAAGGATATACCAAAATTTACAGTGGATTCGGAAACACTAAAAGAGAAAAGAGGCGCTTTTGTTACTTTAAAAAAGTGCGGTCATCTGCGCGGCTGCATTGGATATATTAAAGCAGTTAAACCGCTTTGGGAAACTGTACAGGAAATGGCGCTGGCCGCGGCATTCCACGATCCGCGTTTCCCTTCGTTAAAGCCAGAGGAACTTAAGGAATTGACTTTTGAAATATCTGTGCTGAGCCCTTTGCAACGAGTCAAAGACATCAATGAAATTCAAGTAGGTAAGCACGGTTTATATATTATTCGTGGTTATAATTCCGGATTATTGTTGCCGCAGGTAGCCAGTGAGTATGCCTGGGATAGGGAACTTTTCTTAAAAGAAACTTGCTGCAAAGCCGGTCTCCCACCTCAGGCCTGGCTAGATAAAGAAACTGAAATTTACATTTTCTCGGCCGACTATTTCGGCGATGTTGATTAGCTTTCTCATAATCTGTTCACCATTGGTTTCAGTTTTTTTACAAAAAAATAAAAATTTACTTGACAAACACAATCATAAAAATTAGAGTCTGCAATTCGCACGGAGGTGTGCAATTGTTTTTTTGCGCTTAAAATTATAAGTGCCTGATGTTAAAAGATAATTAAGCATGGGATTTGCTGGCGTAGCTCAATCGGTAGAGCAGCTGATTTGTAATCAGCAGGTTGCGGGTTCGAGTCCCATCGCCAGCTCCAGTTTGGTAGTGTAAAACTGGAGGGGTTCCCGAGCGGCCAAAGGGAGCAGACTGTAAATCTGCCGGCGAAGCCTACGGAGGTTCGAACCCTCCCCCCTCCACCAAGGATTTTTGATATTAGTAACAAGCGGGAGTAGCTCAGTGGCTAGAGCGTCAGCCTTCCAAGCTGAGGGTCGCGGGTTCGAATCCCGTTTCCCGCTCCAAGGTTTTTTAGTTATTTGTTTGTTTGGTTGATTTGTAAAAAGTTCTCATTTGTACGAACTGTAAGCATTGTAACAATATCAATAGATGTGAGGCCTGCTTAGTATACGAATTGAGACATTTTTTATATATGCGGTATTGATGCGTTTGTAGAGCACAACATTAATGTAGGTTTTACAACGCCATTAATTGTTGATGACGAGGGACCTCATAGATCGTGCCCACGTAGCTCAGTTGGTAGAGCACATCCTTGGTAAGGATGAGGTCACCAGTTCAATCCTGGTCGTGGGCTCCAGTTAAGGGAGAATTATGCGGAACAATATTATTTTGGCTTGTACGGAATGCAAGCAAAGGAATTACACAACAACAAAAAATAAACGCACCATGCAAAACCGTCTGGAAATGAAAAAGTACTGCAAGTTTTGCCGTGGTCATAAATTACATAGAGAAACCAAGTAGCTAAAATTGGTGTAGGCCAGTAGCTCTAATGGATAGAGCGCCGGACTCCAAATCCGGATGCTGGGGGTTCAAGTCCCTCCTGGCCTGCCAGTTTTTTCCGTGAGAAGGGTTGAATGTATGGGGAAAATCAAATTAATATTGCAAAAAATAATTAGATTTCTTAGTGAAGCAAAGGTGGAACTAAAGAGAGTTACTTGGCCGACCCCAAAGCAGACATTGGCTTCCACTACGGTTGTAATAGTTATAGTTTTTATTATCGCCTTTTTTTTAGGTATAATTGATTATGTTCTTGCTAGGTTAGTCAAATTAATTTTAGGTTAATAAAATGGCTTTTAAATGGTACGTTGTTCATACCTACTCGGGATATGAGAACAAGGTAAAAATGAGTCTGCAGGAAAGAATTGATATTGCAGGGGCTCAGGAGTTATTTTCCGACGTTCTTATTCCTGAAGAAGATGTTGTCGAACTGATTTCGGGCGAAAAGAAGACTTCAAAACGAAAATTTTTCCCTGGATATATTCTGGTTCGCATGGAAATGAACGATGAAACTTGGCATATTGTAAAGAATACACCCAAGGTGACAGGTTTTATCGGTAGTAAAGATAAGCCTTCTCCAATACCTGACAAAGATGTTGAGAATTTAAAGGTGAGAATTGATGAAGGAACTTTAAAGCCCAAGCCTAAATTTAAATTCGATGTCGGCGATCATGTAAGAATTATTGATGGACCCTTTACCAACTTTGATGGTGTTATTGATGAGATAAAGCCGGAAAAAAGCAGGTTGAGGGTCATTGTAAGTATTTTTGGTCGGCCCACACCGGTAGAATTAGACTTCATTCAGGTAACGCAGGGTTAAAATATTCCTAGGCTTAATAAGAAAAGCCTTAAAAATTTTTAGATCAGGGTGATCATCATGGCAAAAAAGGTTATTGCGAACATTAAATTGCAGATTAAGGCGGGTAAGGCAACTCCTTCGCCGCCCATCGGCCCGGCATTAGGACAGCACGGCGTTAATATTATGGAATTTTGCAAGGCGTATAACGCTTTGACACAAAATCAGGAGGGGATGATAATTCCTGTATTAATTACTGTCTATGCGGATAGGTCGTTTACTTTTATTACCAAAACACCGCCAGCATCCGTATTACTCAAGCAGGCAGCCAAGGTTGCCAAAGGTGCCGCTGATCCCAAAAGAGAAAAAGTGGGAACTGTCACAGCTAAGCAAGTCAAAGAAATTGCCGAGTTGAAATTTAACGATTTGAACGCGGTAGATATTGAAGGTGCAATAAAGATAATTGCCGGTACGGCAAGGTCAATGGGAATTGAAATTGCAGGTTAATAAAGACGAGGTTTTAGCATGTTAAGACGAGGTAAACGCATATTAGCAGCAAAAGCGAAGGTTGAGCTAGGTAAGCGCTATACACTTAAAGAGGCGACAGAAATGGTTGTAGCGATGGCCGGAGTGAAGTTTGATGAAACAGTGGATGCCGCTGTCCGTTTGGGTGTTAACCCGGCTCATGCCGATCAAATGGTCCGCGGTAGCGTGGTTTTGCCCAATGGTTTAGGGAAAACAGTGCGGGTTTTAGTATTTGCCAAAGGTGATAAGGAAAAAGAAGCTCTTGAAGCTGGCGCAGATTTAGTGGGTAACGACGAGGTTATTGAAAAGATTAAAGGTGGTTGGCTGGAATTTGACCGGGTCATTGCCACACCTGATATGATGGGTTCCGTGGGGAAAATTGCCAAGATTCTAGGTCCACGTGGACTGATGCCCAATCCAAAGGTTGGAACAGTAACTTTTGAAGTAGCCAACGCAGTCAAAGAGCTCAAAGCAGGTAAAGTTGAATTCCGCGTGGAAAAAGCGGGAATAATTCACTCTCCTGTGGGGAAAGTTTCCTTTGGTGCCGAAAAGCTAAGTGAAAATGTCAGCGCATTATTGGAAACAATTATCAAATTGAAACCCGCATCTAGCAAGGGGATATATATTAAAAGTATTGCTCTTTCCAGCACAATGGGTGCAGGTGTGAGGATTGATCCCCTCGACATTAAGAGTGTTTAAATGGAGATACTGATACCAATTCGCATTTATGAATTATTAAAATGAATGCGAGCTAGTAGAGGTGTTTTGTAATAGAAGGTCGAAGACAGCAGGTACGGAAGTTTAAACGTAAAGCGGCCTGCCGAGACTCGTGGAATAAAAAAAGTTACTTTATTTTTTATTAAGGGTAACAATTTTTGAAAAACGGGACTCGGGGTAGGCAATGTTACCGTTTTTCGTTCTGTATGTGGCTATATTCTCCGGCCTCAAGAAATTAAAATAATTTTGAAAGGAGACTGATAAATTTGGATCGGAGAACGAAAGAGCAAATTGTATCCGAACTGCAGGGAAAACTCAAAGAAGCCAAGCTAGGCGTTTTGACCAGCTTTAGCGGGATGAACGTCGAAAAGATGGAAGCATTAAGAAATGCTCTGCGCAAATCCAATGCTGAATTAAAGGTTGTAAAAAACACTCTTTTGGGGATTGCTTCAAAAGAAACCGATTTCAACGTTCTTGCAGATCACTTCAAGTGGCCTGTTGCCGTTGTTTTGAGCCATAAAGATCCAGTGGGGCCAACGAAGGTTCTCATTGATTTCGCCAGGAAAAATCCGGAATTAGAGATAAAGGTTGGCGTGTTGGATGGCAAGCTTTTAACCAAGAGTGATATTAGTGCTTTGGCAGAATTACCCAGCAGAGAGGTTCTTTTGGGCAAGTTAGTTTCGGTGATGGCAGCGGTGCCGACGTCGTTCGTTACCGTTTTAAGTGGCGTTCCGAGAAACTTCGTGCAAGTGCTTAATGCCTATTGTGACAAGAAAAAAACATTAAATTAATAAAACATACAGAGAGGGATAGAAAAATGTCGAATCAAATTACTAAAGAAGATGTTGTTAAATTT
>Ga0209777_10000619_pt1 | contig 57007 bp, 37 predicted proteins | sample FrelakmetHBP12HB_FD_187147 | JGI IMG/M metagenome (GOLD analysis project Ga0209777, IMG submission 187147) | Freshwater lake sediment microbial communities from the University of Notre Dame, USA, for methane emissions studies -HBP12 HB (SPAdes)... | ecosystem: Environmental > Aquatic >...
GAGAAGGATGTGCAGCTCGCCACCGGGCCGGGGCACGTGAACGTGCGTGGTGTACGCCGAGATCGGCTGGCCCGTCGCGCTCCGCGCGAGGAGCCGGAGGAAGACTCCCAGGTGCTCGAGGCGCGGGACGAGCTTCTCGATCCCCATCGAGGCGATGTGCAGCGGCGCGAGGGTGATGCCGAGGTCGGCGTTCCCCTCGTTCGTCACCACGACGATCCCGCCCGTCTCCGCCACCCCGAAGTTGACTCCCGTCAGCGCCGCGTCGCAGGAGAGGAACCGCTCCCGCAGGTGGAGCCGCGCTGCCGCGGTGAGCTGCGTCGGGTCCGACAGCCCCTCCGGCGTGCCGAGGAGGCGGTGGAAGAGTGCTCCCACCTCGTCCTGCCGCAGGTGGATGGCCGGCATCACGATGTGGCTCGGCGGGATGCCGGCGAGCTGCACGATGCGCTCGCCGAGGTCGGTGTCGGTGACGGTGACGCCGCGGGTCTCGAGGAAGGCATTGAGGCCGCACTCCTCGGTGAGCATGGACTTGCTCTTCACCAGCCGCGTGGCGCCGCGCGCGCGCAGGATCTCGAGCACGACGCGGTTGTGCTCAGCGGCGTCGCGCGCCCAGTGGACCACGGCCCCGTTCCGCGTCGCGTTCCGCTCGAACTCTTCCAAGTACTCCGCGAGGCGGCCCATCGTGTGGGCCTTGATGCCCGCGGCGGCCTCGCGCAGGGCCTCCCACTCGGGGACGGCATGCGCCTGGCTGTCGCGCTTGAGCCGCACCGCCCAGACCGCGGTGTCGTGCCAGGTCACGCGCTCCCGGTCGGCCAGAAACGCCGCCGCGGCTCCCGGGTGACGCACGGTCATCACCCCTTCACCCAGCGCACCGAGGAGCGGCGCACCGACGCACCGACGCACCGGAGACCGACGCACCGGAGACCGGCGCACCGAAGAACGGCGCACCGACGCACCGGACTCACTCCGCCGCCCCCGCCAGGATCTCGGCAATGTGGAGTGTTCTTATCGGGATTCCCTCTCGCCGGATGACGCCGTCGAGGTGGAGGAGGCACGAGACGTCGCCGCTGGCGATCACCTCCGCTCCGGCGTGCTGGTGCGCGGCGACCTTGTCCTGCCCCATCCGCGCGGAGACTGCGGACTCGGTGATGGCGAACGTGCCGCCGAAGCCGCAGCACTCGTCGGCGCGCTCCGGCTCCACGAGCGTGAGGCCGCGGACCTGCTGGAGGAGCGCGCGCATCACGCCTCCAGTCTCAGGTGTGATCTCCGACGAGGGCGCGAGGCGGAGGCCGCGGCGCATGTGGCAGCCGACGTGGAGGCCGACGCGGTGCGGGAACTCGGCGCCGAGGGACTCGACGTGCAGCACCTCCGTGAGGAAGTGGCACAGCTCCCAGGTGCGCTCGCGGACGCGGCGCACCGCCGGCGTCTGCTCGAGGGCGTCGTAGTGGTGGCGCACGTGGTAGACGCAGGAGCCGGAGGGGGAGACCACGTGATCGTACCCGGCGAAGACGTCCACGAAGTGGCGGTAGGCGGCGAGGGCGTCCTTCTCGCAGCCGGCGTTGGCCATCGGCTGGCCGCAGCACGTCTGGGCGCGGGGGAACTCCGGCCTGACGCCGAGGCGCTCGAGGAGCACGAGCGTGGCGCGCGCGGCCTGGGGCCACAGCTGGTCCACGAAGCAGGGGACGAAGAGGGCGACCTTCATCGGCGGGCAAACGTGGTGCGCGGGGCGAGCCGGCGCAACTCGGCGACGACACTCATCTCGGAGGCGACCGGCTTCCGAGCTGCTTCAGAGTCTACCGACACCAGCAGCACGCATCGAGCAGTCGCGCTGCTGAGTGTATTGTAGTTATGCGATAAACCCTTGACAGAGGTTTATCGCCACTGTATCATACACTCATGAAACGAGGCCTGGGGCCGCTCGAAACGACGCTGCTCGCCTACGCGCAGTTGCGTGGACTCCCCACGGTGCGGGTGGGCGAGTTGCGCGCGGCACTCCGCCTGTCCCCGATCCAGGAACGGAAGCTCCTGGGCCGGATGGCGCGGGCGGGGCTGCTTCCCCGCGTCTGGAGAGGCCTGTACCTGGTCCCGCAACGCCTGCCGCTCGGCGGAAAGTGGAGCCCGGCGGAGGGACTGGCGCTGAGCGCGCTGATGACGAGCCGGAATGCACGCTACCAGATCTGCGGGCCCAATGCGTTCAGCCGCTACGGCTTCGACGACCAGATGCCGAACCGGGTCTACGCCTACAACGACCGTATCTCCGGTGAACGCGTTGTCGGCGCTGTCGCGCTGACCTTGATCAAGGTGGATGCCAAGCGCCTCGGCGAGACGGAGGAGGCGCGGACGGCCGACGGCCCGACCACGCTCTACAGCTCGCGCGAGCGGACGCTGGTGGACGCGGTGTACGACTGGTCGCGGTTCAACAGCCTGCCCCGCGCCTTCGAATGGATCCGGGCCGATCTGGCCGGGAAGCGTGTCGGTGCGGCGGACCTGGTGCGTGTCACCCTGCGCTACGGCGACGTCGGGACCATCCGGCGCATCGGGGCGCTGCTGGAACGGGAGGGCGTGCCGGACACGCTGCTGCGCCGGCTCGAGCGGGCGCTCAAGCCCACGACCGGCCTCATCGCCTGGAACCCGGTGAGGCCACGGCGCGGGACCGTGGACCGGCGCTGGGGCGTCGTCTGGAATGACCGCGCCTGACGCGGCGCCGCTCGGCGCGCACCGAGACCCCGCCTTCTTCCGCGAGGCGGTGTCGTACACGGCGGCGGAGACGGGGTTCATCGCCCGGCTCATCGAGAAGGACTACTTCTGCACCGTGCTTCTCCAGCACCTGGCTGCCGCCGGGAGCACACTCGTCTTCCGGGGCGGCACCTGCCTGGCCAAGGTGCACGCCGGTTTCTACCGGCTGAGCGAGGATCTGGACTTCGTCATACCGACGCCCACCACCGCTACGCGCGGCGAGCGGAGCCGGCGGGCCGAGCCGCTGAAGCGAGCCGTCGCCGCGCTGGGCATGGAGGCGACGGGGCTCCGCGTGGTGGAGGCGCTCACCGGCGCCAACGCGTCCACGCAGTACAACGCCGCGATCGCCTATCGCTCGCTCCTCGGTCCAGAGGAAGAGACCATCAAGATCGAGGTGGGCCTTCGCGAGCCCCTGCTGACGGATGCCGAGTCGGCAGGGGCCCGCACCCTGTTGCTCGACCCGGTCTCCGGAACACCCCTCGTGCCCCTCGTTTCCCTGCCCTGCCTCTCACGGCAGGAGGCGATGGCGGAGAAGCTGCGGGCGGCGCTGTCCCGCCGGGAGGTGGCGATCCGCGACTTCTACGACGTGGACCACGCCGTCGGGCGGCTGCGCTTCCCGGTGCTCGCGGCGGGCTTCGTCGCGCTCGTGAAGACGAAGCTGCGGATGCCCGGCAACGGGCCGGTGGACGTGTCGGCGGCCCGGCTCGCCGCGCTGCGTCCGCAGCTCGAGGCGCAGCTCAAGCCCGTGCTGCGCGCCGCCGACTTCGCCGCGTTCGACCTGGATCGGGCGTTCACGACCGTCGCCGAGGTGGCCGGGGCGGTGGGGGCGTAGGGGACGAGGAGGCGGGCGACCTCCATCGGCGGGCGAACGTTGTGCGCAGGGGGCGAGGCGCAGCCGCGGGGCGTCCACCTCCGGACTATGACCTCTCCCAATTGCGCGCTCGTCCGCGGCGCAGCACCTTGGCTGCGTAGACGGTCTCGCCGAGGGTGTCCCGCCGCACGCACGGAAGGGAGGCAACCGTGGGCGAAGTGACGACCCAGATCGATCGCGACGCGGACCTCACCGTGCGCACGGTGCGGGGCCCTGTGACCGCGCAGGAGATCCTCGACGCGATGGCGGAGTTCAAGGCCGTCGGACGGACGCGGCTCATCCTCTGGGACTTCAGCCAGGCGCGGCTGGAGCATCTGACGGCGGGCAGAGGTGCGGGTGCTGGCGGAGGCGACGGGACGGTTCCAGGGAGGGCGGGCGAGGGCGAGGACGGCGCTGGCCTCTTCCACGACGTTCGGATACGGCCTGGGGCGGATGTTCGACCAGGCGCGGGAGGTGCAGGACTCGCCCGTGGCTTACCGGTCGTTCCACAATCGGGCGGAGGCGATGGCGTGGCTGGGAGAGGAGTGAGCGGCAGATGCGACTGATCGCCCTCTGCGCCGCCGCGGCGTGTGCCACCGCGTGTTCCCGAGCCAAGCCGGCGCCCCTCCCCGCTCCCATTCCGCCGATCACGGGCGTCCCCCGCGTCGCATTCGCGCTCCAGTACGTGGACGTGGCGGAAGGCGCCGGCGCGCCCGCCGAGGCGGCGCATTGCCTCTACGTGCACTACACCGGGTGGCTGACCGACGGGACGAAGTTCGACTCGTCGCACGACACCACCGCGGGCGGCCAGCCGCGCCCGCCGATCGCCTTCCCCCAGGGGTTCCGCCGCGTGGTCGCCGGCTGGGACGCCGGCTTCGAGGGGATGCGCGTGGGCGCTCGCCGGCGCCTGATCATCCCCTATCAGCTCGCGTACGGGGAGCGGGGGCGGCCGCCGGTGATCCCGCCGCGCGCCACGCTTGTGTTCGACGTCGAGCTGATGGCGGTGGCGGACACCCTGCCCCGCGCCGACGCGGCGGCACCGCGCGCTCCGGCGGCCGCGGCGCCGCAGTGCCCGGCGTGGACCGCCGTCTCCGGCGCGGCCGGCCCGTCCGTACAGTATCGCTCGCCGGCGGGGACGGAGTACCGCTCCCAGGCCGACACCGGGGCGATCGCGCAGGCCGAGGCCGCGCTGGCGGCGGACCCACGCAACGTGGACCGGTTCGTGGAATTGGGCCTCGCGCAGTCGGGAGTCCGCCAGTTCCGCGAGGCGATCGCGACCTTCACGCGGGCGCTGGCCCTCTGGCCGAACGACCCGGTGCTGTACCGCTGGCGGGGACACCGGCACCTCTCGGTGCGCGAGTTCGACCGGGCGCTGGACGACCTCATGCGCGGCTACGCGCTCGACAGCACGATGTACGGGATCCTCTACCACCTCGGCGTGGTGCGGTTCGCACGCGGCGACTTCGCCGGCGCGGCGGACGCCTTCGCGCGGGCCCAGCCCCGTGCGCCCAATGCGGGGGAGCTGGCGGGCTCGACCGACTGGCTATGGATGGCGCTCGCTCGCGCGGGGCGCGGGGCCGAGGCACAGGCGATGCTGGACCGGCATCCCGATTCCCTTCCGGTGGCGAACGCCTACGCCCAGCGGCTGCGGCTGTACCGCGGGCAGATCGCGCCCGAGCAGGTCCTGACGCCGGCCGACACCGAGGGGGTGCAGGTGGCGACGCTCGCCTTCGGGCTCGGGAACTGGTACCTGGTGCGCGGGGACACGGCGCGTGCGCGGGAGTGGTTCGAGCGCTCGGTGGCGTCCACGAGCGGCTGGCCCGCGTTCGGGTTCATCGCGGCGGAGATCGAGCTGCGGCGGACGCCGCAAGTAGGCGGCGTGCAGGCCCCGAGGCGGCGGCCGACCCAAGCGCGATGGTCTGTCCAAGTGGCGGACATTGGTGCCGGTTCCACGTGAGCTTGGCATACTCAGGGACACACGCGGTGCATGCTTGCGCGATTGAGCTCGCAGCTTCACGTTAGCGGCTGTGGCGATAGGCGCGCGTGTCAACTAGCTGCAGCCTGGTGTTGCGGCGGCTGCGAGGCTGAATCGGCACTGCAACGGTAGCACGATTTACTGCGTGCTAGTTACACGTCGCTGTCGTGCGAGACGCGATACGTCGCAGGAGACCACCAACTGATGCCTCTCTTTCCCGGCTTTGTGTCACTCATTCTCGAGAACGAGTCGAACCCGGTGCGACTTGAGGAGTTCGCAATCGAACTCCTGTCACATGCAGAGGGTGAGACATTCCTGCCCACGAGTCGCACCTACGATCAAGGGCGCGATGGCCGCGCTCTTCGGGCCCAGCCCGAGGGCGAGCCCATCCTGCTAGCGACGACGGCTAGGAAACTCGAACCCAAGGCGGAGCGCGACGTTGCGCACCTAGCACGCACCACCCGTCTCAAGTCGCTGACGTACTGCACCACCGCGCATAACACCGAGGCTGCCCTTGACAAAGTCGAAGCTCGTCTCAGGCAGCTCGTGCCCCCCACGGTGTCAGTGCGAATGCTCGGGGTGACTCAGCTGGCTGCCTTGTGCCTCCGCGATGAAGCCGTCTTCACGAAGTACTATGGGCCGGAGTACGAGACACTCAAGGCGCCCTTGGTGACGGAGCCAACGGCTAACGACTCCCCCGACGTCATTGGGTTCAGACTGGCCCTGAAGACGCAAACGGGCGATGACGCGATAGCGCTTCGGCTTGAGGTGTGCCGCCGACTGGTTCTCGAACAGCTCTATTGGGAAGGACCGCTGACTCAGGGCAACTTGTGTGCGCGGATCGCGGCACGCCTTCACCTACCTCGGTCGATCTCGCCCGCCTTTCTTGCGCCCGCTGTCGAGCGGCTGATTGCCGAAGGACTGCTCGAAGACGTGCCAGACGGCCGGCTCGCCCTCACCGAGCACGGCAAGGATACGGCTGTGGAGGTCGACCCTTCTGCGGCCGCGAAGCTCCTCGAAGGACGCACAGCGATACGCAGGACTATTGCTGAGCTCTTGGGTCACGACCTGGCGGAGGCCGACTTTTCGCGTTTCTGGGCCGCTTTTCAGGACTCTATTGCGGCGATGTTCTACTCGCATGGAGCCGCAATCGTCGAAATGATGGCCTCAGTCGCGAACGCAGATGCGACCACGCCGCGCCTGTCGCCGCCGGCCGCACCTCGGGATCTGGCAAACCGCACCTGCCTAGTGTTCGAAGATGCCGAACAACGCGATGAAGTGCGGCAGGCCGTCCTTGACCTGTTCACACGGAAGGACACTCCTGCGTTTCAATGGCTGACGGCAGTTTGCGCTGTCTTCGTGATGATGTGCGCACTCGGCTTGGAAGCCCAGAGCGCTGAGGCTCTCGGAAGCACTTTGAGAGGGATCACCCTACTGCCAGATACGGACATCTTGATTTCACTGCTTTGCTCGGGCGAAGCAAACCACCTCGAGGTCTCGAAGATTCTCCTCGCGTGGAGGGCGATGGGTGGCAAGGTGGAGGCGCCGGTGCCTGCGCTGGAGGAAGTTGCGTACCACGCCTGGATTGCCGACTCGGACTATCTCGCCGTGGCTGACATGTTGCGTTCGCTCAGCGATGAGCGCGCGTCCTACCTTGTGTCCAACGCGTTTGTCCGCACCTTCCGCGCCACGGCCAGGGGCCATGTAGGCATTCGGGAATGGCGGGCATTCATCGACGACTTCCGAGGCACTACACAGCATGACTTCTCGAGCGTTCTCGAGATCCTTGCTGCCGATCTTCATGTGCCCGCGTTTCAAGATCTCGCTCCCGCGCTGAACATGGAACCCGAGAGCTTCTTCGCCCGGGTCCGGGCTCGTTTGCAGGAGCAGCTCGCGGTCGATATCGGCTGCACTGTGGATGCTCTCGACTATCGAGCCCTCGACAAGATCAAGCGAGACGCGCTGCTTCTTGCGACGGTGCAACTCGCGCGGACGCGGCTTGGGAGTACGGGGTCGTCCAACACCGTAATCGCGATTTCCTCAGCTCGCTCCCTTCGGCGCGCCGACGATGCGTTCCGTGCTGACTTAGGACGCCCATCCGCCGTCCTGTCAGTCGCTGCGGTCGCGGCGCTCCTGGCGTTGACGCCAGGGGTCGCCATGGGCGTGGCGGCCATGCGAGCCGTTCTCTTCGATGTTGGCCTAGCGAAGAGACTCACGCCCAGTCAACTCTTCGTGTACAGGATCACGAATCGAACTGATCAGTACGCGGTACCTCTTGGCAGGCGAGCCATCCTTGCCCGACGCTTCCGCGAGCGAGTCGTGGACGACGCGCGAAAGAGAGGCATCCCTGCTACACAGATGGAGCGGGAGATTCTCTCAGGCAGCGATCCTGCGACCAGTGCCGAGGCCGTCAAGGCTGCACTCGATAGGCTAGCGGTTCCCTCGAAAGCAGCGGAGACGATTGCAGCCCAAGCTCGGATGATCGCAGAACTCCAGGCCGAACTCGATCAAATTCGCAGGGCTCAGTCGTGACGGCCCCTCCTCTCATCAGAGTGCAGACAGCAACCAGGTAACGGTCGTTCTCGTTGGGCGACCGTGTTGCATGCAGTCTGACGATGGCGTCGTCCTGGCAAATTTTAGTGCGATTTCCTCGGTCGCGTGTCGCCCTTCTCAGAACTCTGCCTTCCGAGTTCGGGGAGGGGCAGCGGTCCTCGCTAGGTTGGCCCGCAGGAGAATTGGGGGGTCACATGGCGCACGTGTCCCGCCGCACCTTCGCCAAGTCCGTCCTCGCCGCCTCCATCGGCGGCGCCGCGCTGTTGGCCCTCCCCCGCCGCGCCGCCGCGATGCGCGCAGCCGCCGTGCCCGGTGGCCGAGAACGGCTCCTCTTCGACACCAACTGGCGCTTCGCCTTCGGCCACGCCTCCGACCCCGCGCAGGACTTCGGACTCGGCACCGGCAACGACTGGGAGAAGGTCGGCGCGTTCCTCGCTCCCTCTCTCTCGCGCTTCGACGCCTCCGCCTGGCGCGCCCTCGACCTCCCCCACGACTGGGCCGTCGAGCTGCCCTTCCACAATTCCGAGGAGCTTGTCCAGCACGGCTGCTACCCCATCGGCCGGCAGTACCCCGCCACCTCCATCGGCTGGTACCGCCGCGTCTTCACCATTCCCGAGAGCGACGCCGGCCGCCGCCTCACCCTCGACTTCGACGGCGTCTACCGCGACGCCATCGTCGCCCTCAACGGCCACTACCTCGGCAGAAACTTGAGCGGCTACGCGCCGTTCCACTTCGACATCACTGACTACGTCTCCTACGGCGGCCCCCCTAATGTCCTCGTCCTGCGCGCCGACGCCACCGAGCGCGAAGGGTGGTTCTACGAGGGCGCCGGCATCTACCGCCACGTCTGGCTCACGAAGACGCACCCGGTCCACGTCCCCGCGGGAAGCACCTTCGTCTCCGCCGAGGTCCACCCGGCCGCCGCCGCCGCCCTCACCATCCGGACCGAGATCGCCAACGACTCCGACGACGCCCTCCCCTGCCACGCCGTCGCCACGGTCCTCGATCCCGCGGGCCGCACCGCCGCCATCGCGCGCAGCGCGAGCACCCCGGTGCCCGCCTGGGAGACGCGCCCCCTCACCCTCCGCTGCAACGTCCTCCACCCCGAATTGTGGTCCCTCGAGGCGCCCCATCTGTACAAGCTCGTCCTGTCGGTCGAGCTCGACGGTGCGCACGGTGCGCCGTCTCACGGTGCGCCGTCTCACGGTGCGCCGTCTCACGGTGCGCCGCTTCACGGTGCGCCGTCTTCCGGTGCGCCCGGCGGGGAGGTGGACCGGGAGGAGACACCGTTCGGCATCCGCAGCATCCGGTTCGACCCCGAGCGAGGGTTCTTCTTGAACGGGCGGAGGGTGGAGATCCAGGGCACCTGCAACCACCAGGACCACGCCGGTGTCGGGAGCGCCCTTCCCGACGCGCTCCAGGCGTACCGCGTCGCGCGGCTGAAGGCGTTCGGCTGCAACGCCTACCGCACCTCGCACAACCCGCCCACGCCCGAACTCCTCGACGCCTGCGACCGCCTCGGCCTGCTGGTCCTCGACGAGACGCGCCTCTTCGCCTCGGTGGAGGAGGGGCTGAGCCAGCTGGAGCGGATGGTCCGCCGCGACCGCAACCACCCCTGCGTCATCGCGTACTCGCTGGAGAACGAGGAGTGGTTCGTGCAGGGAGGCGACCGCGGCGGGCGCATCGCCGCGACGATGAAGCGGCTGCTGCGCCGCCTCGACCCCACGCGAGCCGTCACCGCGGCGATGAACGGCGGCTGGGGGAGCCCCGTCACCGCGCTGGTGGACGTGCAGGGGTTCAACTACGAGAACGCCGGCGCTCCGGCGGACAACATGGACGCCATCCACCATCGCTTCCCCGGCAAGCCGATGTGGGGCACCGAGGTCGCGAGCACCCTCTGCACCCGCGGCATCTACTCCAACGACGCGGCGAAGGGGTACGTGGACGCCTACGACCACAACAAGCCCGACTGGGGCGCCCTCGCCGAGCAGTGGTGGACGCGCTACGCGGCCAGGGCCTGGCTCGCGGGGGGCTTCGTGTGGACCGGCTTCGACTACCGCGGCGAGCCGACGCCGTACGCGTGGCCGTGCATCAGCTCGCACTTCGGGATCCTCGACACGTGCGGCTTCCCGAAGGACAACTTCTGGTACTACAAGGCGTGGTGGGGGACCGAGCCGGTCCTGCACCTCTTCCCGCACTGGAACTGGGCCGGGCGCGAGGGGCGCGACGTCGAGGTGTGGTGCCATTCCAACCTGGAGCGCGTCGAGCTGATCCTAAACGGCACGTCACTCGGCGCGAAGGACGTCCCCCGCAACGGCCACGTGGCGTGGACGGTGCCGTACGCCCCCGGCACGCTGGAGGCGCGCGGCTTCAAGGGCGGAGCGCAGGTGCTGACCGACACGCGCCGGACCACGGGCGCCGCGGCGCGCATCGCGCTCGTGCCCGACCGGGCGGCGATTGATGCCAACGGCGAGGACGCGTGCGTGGTCACGGTGGAGGTGCGCGATGCCGGCGGGCTGGTGGTTCCTGTCGCCGACGACCTCGTGACGTTCCGGGTGACGGGGACCGGGAAGCTGATCGGCGTGGGGAACGGCGACCCGAGCAGCCACGAGCCGGACAAGGGGGACACGCGGAGCGCGTTTGGCGGCCTCTGCTGCGCCATCGTGCAGGCGGCGAAGGAAGCGGGGGAGCTGCGGATCGAAGCGACGGCGGCGGGGCTCGAGGGCGCCGTGCTGGTCGTCCCCTGTCGGGCCGCGGCGGCGCGGCCTAGCGTGCTCTAGCGGCGCGTCGCGCGCGCCCCGCCCTCGCGCGTCTCGCCCGGGAGGGCTGTGCGTCCTCGCGGCGGTCGGACGGCTCCCGTTGGTCGCACGGCGCCCGCCGCTGCGGGGCACAACCCTCCCGGGCTCGTCGCAGGATTCGGGTGCGGCCGGCGAGCGTCCGACCCCGGTTGGGGCCGAGGCGAGCACTTCCGGGGCGCAGCCTGGCCCCGGCCGGGGTCGGCGCGAGTGCAAGGCCGCGCCCCGACCGAGCCGTCCAGTCGGCGCGAGGACGTGCCGCCCTGCCGCGACGACCGGCGCGGGGGCCTGCGACAGCCTAGTCCTTCCACTCCTCCACGGCCAGGCCCGGCACCCGCCGGAACTCGCGGGCATTGTGCGTGACGACCGTGAGGCCGTGCGCCACCGCCGCCGCGGCGATCAGCAGGTCGCGCTCCCCGATGGGCTGGGCCCGCAGGGCGAAGCGCAGCCGCCCGTGCGCCTCCGCCGCCGCGCCGTCGAACGGCACAATCGCGAAGGGCTCCACGAACGCCCGCCACACCACGCCCGCGCGTTCCGGATCGGCGCTGCGCTCCGCGCCGTAGGCCAGCTCCGCGACCGCCACGCTGGGGATGCGGACGTCGTCGGGGCTCACCGCAGCCAGCCGCCGTCGCGGCCCCTGGTGGTGCCGCAGCACCGCAACGATCACGCTCGTGTCGAGCAGCCAGGTCACGGCTCGTCCAGCTTCACGTCGAGCAGCGCGCCGCCGAGCGGCTCGACCGCCGGGTAGTCGAAGCCCCGCGTCAGCGCGCTGAGCCGCTCCCAGTAGCCGCGCGGCCAGCCGCGCTTGCGGACCGGCTCCAGCACCACCGCGTCCCCTTCCCGCCGGATGCTCACTTCGCTCCCCTCGAACCGGAACGCCTTCGGGAGGCGCACCGCCTGCGACCGCCCGTTCCAGAAGAGCTTGGCACGCGCATCGTCTGTGCTCGCGCCCTCGTCCGACTCCGCCATCGCCGCCGACCTCGCGCGGTGTAGATGATATATACCAGTATATATCATATCGGAATCGCGTGCAACGGGGCGGAGTTCGGCCGCCTGGAGACACGCACAGCAGGCTGCGCCGGAGGAGCAGGGAGGGTGCCACCCCGCCGCTCGCCCGCGCTGCCGGCATCACTGCGGAGTCAGAGGGGCGACGAGCGAGGCGGGGGTGTGCCCCGCAGCGGCGGGCGCCGTGCGGAGGCGGCTAGCCGGCGACTGTGGGGCGCAGCGCCGCGAGGATCGCCTCCACCGTCGCCCGCGCGTCGCCGAACAGCATCAGCGTGTTGGGCTTGTAGAAGAGCGGGTTGTCCACGCCGGCGTAGCCGCTCGCCATCGAGCGCTTCATCACCACGCAGGTCTTGGCCCGCCATACCTCGAGGATGGGCATCCCGTAGATCGGGCTCGCCGGGTCCTCGAGCGCGCCGGGGTTCACGATGTCGTTCGCGCCGATCACCAGGACGACGTCGGTCCCGGGGAAGTCGGGATTGATCTCCTCCATCTCCAGGACGATGTCGTAGGGCACCCGCGCCTCGGCGAGGAGCACGTTCATGTGCCCCGGGAGGCGCCCCGCCACCGGGTGGATGGCGAACCGCACCACGATCCCCCGCTCCTTCAGCAGCTTCGCCGCTTCCCACAGCGGGTACTGCGCCGCGGCCACCGCCATCCCGTAGCCGGGGACGACGACCACGTGCCGCGCGTCCCGGAGGAGTTGCGCCGTGTCCTCGGCGGTGATGGTGTGCACCTCGCCCGCAGGCTTCGCGCCCGGCGCGGGCATCGCGCCCTCCGCCGTGCCGAATCCTCCGGCGATGACGCTGATGAAGGAGCGGTTCATCGCCTGGCACATGATGAAGCTCAGGATGGCGCCGCTCGAGCCGACCAGCGCGCCCGTCACGATCAGCAGGTCGTTGTCGAGCATGAAGCCCGCCGCCGCGGCCGCCCACCCCGAGTAGCTGTTCAGCATCGAGACCACGACCGGCATGTCCGCGCCGCCGATCGCCACGACGAGGTGCACGCCCACCACGGCCGCCACGGCCGCCGCCACGAGCAGCGGCCCTACGGGCGGGGGCGTCGAGACGCCGATGAAGCGCGTCGCCAGCCAGACCCACACCAGAAGCAGCGCGAGGTTGAGCCAGTGCCGCGCCGGGAGGAGGAGGGGCCGGCTGCCGAGGATCCCCTGGAGCTTCCCGAACGCCACCAGGGAGCCGGAGAACGTCACCGCGCCCACCACCACGCCGATGTACGTCTCCACCTCGTGGATGCGCGCCTCGGCGCCGAGGAGGTGCGTCGAGGCGTCGAGCGTCCCGGCGACGCCGACGAGCACCGCGGCGAGCCCCACGAAGCTGTGGAGGATGGCGACGAGCTGCGGCATCGCCGTCATCCCGACTCTCAGGGCGACCACCGCGCCCACGGCGCCACCGGCGACGAGCATCGCCGCCACGACGCCGTAGTTCGTGACGCGCGGGCCGAAGGCGGTGACGGCGATGGCCAGCGCCATCCCCGCCATCCCGAAGAGGTTGCCGCGCCGCGCCGACTCCTGCGCCGAAAGGCCGCTCAGCGAGAGGATGAACAGCAGCGCGGCGGCGAGGTAGGCGACGGTGACGAGGGTCTGGGGCATCGGGGCGCCGCCTTACCGGTGGAACATGCGCAGCATCCGCTGCGTCACGGCAAAGCCGCCGACGACGTTGACGGCGGCCACCAGGATGGCCACGGCGCCCAGCAGGACGACGGGGGACGTGATGCCGCCCCGCGCCTCGTGCATCCCCCCGATGACGATGATGCCGCTGATGGCGTTGGTGACGCTCATCAGCGGCGTGTGCAGCGCCGGCGTGACGTTCCAGATCACCTGCCAGCCGATGACGCACGCCAGCACGAACACGGTGAAGTGGGAGAGGAAGGCGGGCGGCGCCACGAAGCCGAGGACGCCCACCGCCGCGGCGCCCGCGAGCACGAGGGCCGCCACGCCGGTGCGGCGCCCCGGCACCGCGCGCCTGGCGGCGACCACGGCCCGGGCGGCCACGCTGGGGCGCGCGGCCGGCGCGACGGGGACGGCGGCCGCCGGCGCGGCTGCCGGCGCGGTGACCGCCACGGAGGAGCGGCGCGGCGGCGGCCAGAGCAGCTTCCCGTCGAGCAGGACCAGAGCGCCGCGGACCACCTCGTCGTCGAGGTCGAAGTGGAAGTTCTCGCTGCCGCCCATTTCGGCCAGCAGCTCCGCGAGGATGTTGCCGAACATCTGGCTCGCGGTGGGCGCCAGGCGGCTCGGCAGGTCGTTGTAGCCGAGGATGTGGACGCCGTAGCGCTCGACGACCGTGCCGGGCTCGGTGAGGGCGCAGTTCCCGCCGTTCTCCGCGGCGAGGTCCACGATCACCGAGCCCTTCCGCATCTTCCTCACCATCTCTTCGGTGATGAGGACCGGCGCCGGCTGGTTGGGGATCAGGGCCGTGGTGATGACGATGTCCACCTCGCGGCACTGCTTGGCGAGCATCGCCACTTCCGCCGCGTGGTACGCCTCGCTCATCTCCTTCGCGTAGCCGCCCCCGCCCTCCCCCTCCTCCTTCACGCTCAGCTCGATGAACTCGGCGCCGAGGCTCTTCACCTGCTCCTTGACCGCCGAGCGGCTGTCGAAGGCCCGCACGATGGCGCCGAGGCCCCGTGCCGCGCCGATGGCGGCGAGCCCTGCCACGCCGGCGCCGACCACGAGCACCTTGGCCGGGGGCACGCGCCCCGCGGCCGTCATCTGGCCGGTGAAGAAGCGGCCGTAGAAGCTCGCCGCCTCGATGACCGCCCGGTATCCGGCGATGTTGGCCATCGACGAGAGGGCGTCCATCTTCTGCGCGCGGGTGATGCGGGGGATCTGGTCGAGGGCCAGCGCGCTCACCTTCCGCGCCGCGAGCCGCTCCACCAGCGCCTTGTTCTTGCCCGGCCACAGGAAGGAGACGAGGGTCGCGCCCTCGCGGAGGAGGTCCGCCTCGTGCGCGCCAAGGCCGGGGTTCGCCTCGGGGGGCTGCACCTTGAGGAGGAGATCGGCCTCGCCCCACAGCGTACGGGCGTCAACGACGATTTCCGCGCCCGCGGCGAGGTAGTCCTTGTCGCTCCACGAGGCGCCCACCCCCGCGCCCGCCTCGACCAGCACGTCGAAGCCGAGCTTCCGGAGGCGCGCCACCGTGTCCGGCGTCGCCGCGACACGGCGCTCGCCGGGACGGATCTCCCTGGAGATGGCGATCTTCATCGCGCGCCCTTCGGTTGGCGGGGTCGAGTGGCGGGAAACTTCGCTAGGCCGCGCCCCGCCGGCTAGGGGCGCGGTCAGCGGATGCGGACCACCACGAAGGAGCGGAGCGAGCCGACGGCGGGCGGGGCCGCCCGCTGCGGGGTGCCGCTCGCCGGCGGGGCGAGGGACGCCGCGGGGAGGGCCACGGGCGGCGCGGCGGTGATCCCCGCCGCCGTGGCGCTCCGCAGGGTGAAGGCCGCGGAGTCGCCGGGCACGCCGCCGGTGGCCATCACCACGAGGAGGTACTCGGCTGAATCGGTGGCGGAGGCGTTCGCCGCGAAGGCGATGCAGCCGCTGCTCGCGGCGGGGTCGAAGAACGCGTACGCGCCAGCCGCGAGCGTGACCGGCGCCAGCCCCGCGCCACAGCTCGCCGTGAGCGTGGGCGCCGTCACCTTGTCCTGGGTGCACCCCGCCAGCGCCACCGCGGCCAGGGTCAGGGTCACAGCGGCTGCCATCCGCATACCGCCTCCTGAACTGTTCGCCGCGGATCGCGGCGTTGCTGTCGCCGCCAGCGGCGGCGCTACGGGCACCGCTGGCGGCGTGTCCGGCGTCAGACGCCCACGCTCACCCGCACCTGCACGGTCCTTGGCCGGCCGAAGGTCGCGCCGCTGAAGAAGGTCCCCTTCAGCGAGTACTTCAGGTCGAAGAGGTTGTTAACGAAGACCTGCGGCCGCACCTCCACGCCGCCGACCAGCACGGTGTAGCCGATGCTGCCGTTGAGGATGAAGCTGGCCGGCACCTTGAACGCGCTGTTGAAGTCGAAGAGGCCGGTGCCAAGGGGGCCCGTGGAGGCCAGCGTCGGGTCGTAGCCCGCGACGCCCGGCGTGTTCGGCGTCACGCCGTTCGTCAGCCCGGAGCCGTAGATGCCCGTCACGTTCACCAGCCACCCCTTCGCGCCGTAGGTGAGTCCGGCAGTGGCGGAGAGGCGCTGATCGTGGTCGAGATCGAAGGTCTGCGTCGGCGGCGCGATCGTGAAGAACCCTCCCGTGACGCCGCCGAAGCCGTAGGCGTGGCAGATGGCGACGTTGAGGAACCCGCTGAACGGCCCGGCGGGCCGCACCTCCAGCACGCCCTCCAAGCCGGTGACCCGGACCTGCGCCACGTTCACGTCGGTGCTGATCGCGGTGCCCGGCACCTGCGTGTCGTCGGTGCCGGGGGAGCTGCTCTTGTGATACGCGGAGAGCTTGGTCACCACGCCGAAGGGGAAGCGATGCGTGAAGCCCAGCTCGAAGAAGTCGTCGCGCTCGGGGAGCGTCGGCGCCGTCACCGCCCCGCCCTGCGCGTCGGAGGTGATGGCGCGGAGGTCCTCGATATTGGTCGGGATGAACTGGCGCCCGTAGTACGCCCACAAGGTGGTGGCCGGCGTGGGGAACCAGCTCAGGCGGATGCGGGGGCTCACCTGGCTCGCGTCAGCGCTCTGCGTGGCCGAGAGGGGGAAGTGGTGGAGGTCATAGCGCACGCCGGCCCGCAGCTCCCACTGATCGGAGGGGGCGATCTGCGACTCCGCGTACACGCCGACGTCGCTGCCGTCGAGGGGTGAGTTCGAGGCGGGGCCCGCGACGTGGGCCGCGTCGTACGACTGGAACGCCTCCTGCCCGCGCGTCACGGACGTCTGGGTGCCCACCTTGAACGACAGCTGCTCGGAAAGCCGCAGCAGGTAATCGAGCTTCACGCCGTAGATGTCGAAGCTCCGCGCCTCGCTGATGTTGTACCGGGTCGTGTCGGGGGCGAAGGTGAAGCTGGGCGCGTCGTTCGCGCCGGGCGAATAGTCGAGGGAACCGTGACGGTAGTAGGCGCTCGCGAACAGCTCGCCGCCCTGGTCGGGGCCGCGGCTGACCCGGTGCTGCCAGCCCAGGTTGACGAACCCGTTCACGTCGCGCTGCCAGTCCGCGATGACCCCCTGCGCCGAGTCGAACGGGGTCTGGAAGCGGGTGCGCGACCAGTTCGCGTCGAGGCTGACGACGTCGTGGCCCGACGGCGTGTACTGCATCTTGCCGAACCCGTACAGATCGCTGCCGTAATTGGCGTAGTTCCGGACGCCGGTGATGGCGCCGGCGGCGTTGGTGTCAGCGACGACCGGCTCTCGCCGCAAATCGGTCTCCGTCCGCGTGCCCGCGAAGAAGAACCCCAGCTTGCCGGCGTTGGTGCTCGCCGTGAGGGTCTGGCCGTCGGACCCGAAGTTGCCCAGGTAGCTGGAGGCGGAGGCGTGGAAGCCCCCCGACGGGATGCGGGTCGTCACGTTGATGATCGCCGCGTTCCGGCCCCCGTACTCCGCGTCCCAGCTGCCGGTCTGGAAGTTGATCTGGTTCACGATCGAGGGGTCGAACAGCTCGTTGAGGCTGCCGGAGATGCCGGGCGGCACGGGGACGCCGTCCACGTAGTAGGTGTACTCGGCGTGCTGGCCGCGGATGTGGACCTCCCCCGTGGGGGCGCGCGCCGCGCCAGCGACGGCTTGCTGCACGACCTGCGACGTGGTGAGGGTGGGGCTCCCCTGGAACTCGTCCTGCTTGAAGACCTGGTCGCCGGTGCGCGTGTCCACGACGATCGGCGACGCGCCGACCTCGATCGCGCTCAGCTCGATCTCGGCGGGCGTGAGCTGGAACGACACGTCGGTGATGCCCCCCGTGCGCCCGACGTTCACGTGCGCGATGCCCGGGCGGAAGCCGGGGAGCCGGGCCTCGACGTCGTACCGGCCGTCGGCGATGCCGTGCAGGCGGTAGGCACCCAGGCGGTCGGTGGAGGCGCGCGCGACGATCTGCCCCGACCGGAGGATGAGCACCTGCGCGCCGGCGACGGGCCCGCCGCTGGACGAGTCGGTGACGAGGCCGAGCACGTCGGCGGTACCGCCGGTGTCGGCACGCACGGTCGCCACCGAGGGGGAGGATGCGCGGAGCGCGGCAGTCTGGGCGGCGGGGACGGACTGCGCCGCGGACTGCGTGGCGGTCTGCGCCGCGGCGGGCGCCGCGTACGGGATCAGGATCAGCAGGGCCGGCGCCCACAGCGCGCGGCCGAACGTGGGTCGGAGCATCTGGCGAGTCCTCGGGTCGTTGTGACGCGCGGCATCGGGTGCCGTGCGCCGCCGCACGATCGCGGCGTGAGCGCGAGGGACTTACGCACCAGACGGTGCGCCTCCCTCAGGCGCGGACGATCAGGAGGTCAGGCGAGGGGTGGAGCGCGGGAGCTGTAGGCGCTGCGTGCGGCACCGAGCCGGGGCCTTGCGGAGGCGAAGGGGCGGCCGGAATAGACGTTGCGGCCGCCCTCCGGGACAGGCACCGGGCGCGCCGCCGCGGCGAGGAGCCGCGCGACGCTGAAGATGGTGCAATCGAGGCTGTCGTGGGCTTCCCGATGGTCGTGGGCGCCCTGGCTCTCCACGTGCGCCGCGGGCCCGGAGGCGCCATCGAGGATGATGGCGTGGGCGAAGGGGAGCGCCCACACGGCCAGGGCATAGACCAGGGTGAGCGCCGCGGCGAGATGCCGCCGCGCCTGCCCCGTCGGGCGGCGTCGCGCAAGAAGGTACGGTGTCGTCACATGGGTGCTCAGCCGATGGACTACCCCCTGCCGTCGCTGTCGTTCCACCGGCGGCGCCGGTGCCCCTGGCCGAATGCCGGAACGGCCCGCATACTCGGAGCGGTTCGGGTGCGCATTCCTGTCCCGCGCGACAGGCGCTTCCCGATCGGGAGGCCATCCGATGTCCCAGCTCGATTTCTGCCCTGCGTGCGGCACCCGCTTCGACAAGGGTGCCGCCGTGTGCCGCAACTGTGGCGCCTCCCGTCCCGACGCCGAAGCGACCGCCGTGGAGGACGGCCACGCCCTCGAGGCCTCGGCTGCGGCACTCGAGGCGCTGACGGCCGAACTCGCCGAGGCGCTGACCCCCAAGCTCCAGCTGCTGCGCCCTCTCGGGCAGGGGGGGATGGGGACGGTCTTCCTGGCCCGCGACCCGGCGCTCAAGCGGCTCGTGGTGGTGAAAGTCCTCTCGCCGGACCTGGCGCACGACGACCTCGCCTGCCGGCGCTTCGAGCGCGAGGCCGAGTCGGCAGCGGCCGTGGCACACCCCAACGTGGTGGGGGTCTTCCAGGTGGGGCGTCTTCCCCGATCCGGATGCAGCTACTTCGTGATGCAGTACGTGGACGGGCAGACGCTGGCCGACGCGTTCCCCCTTGGCACGGTGGTGCCGGTGCCGCGGGCGCGGCGCATCGTGGGCGAGGTCGCCGCCGCCCTCGCCGCGGCGCACGCGCGCGGCCTGGTGCATCGGGACATCAAGCCGGCGAACATCATGCTGGAGCGCGACTCGGACCGGGTGGTGGTGCTCGACTTCGGAATCAGCGCCGCCATCAGTCCCGAGCGGCTGGCCGGCGCGGGCACGAAGCTCACCCAGGTGGGCGCGTCCATCGGCACGCCCCAGTACATGAGCCCGGAACAGGCGGCGGGCGAGGAGGTGACCGACCGCAGCGACGTCTACAGCCTCGGCATCGTCGCGTACGAGCTGCTGGCCGGGAGGGCGGTGTTCAAGGAGACGACGCCGATGGCGCTGGCCGCGGCGCACATCAACAAGGTGCCCCCGCCGGTCGCGACGGTGCGGCCCGACGTGGACGCTCCCTTTGCGCAGCTGGTGGACCAGTGCCTTGCCAAAGCGCCGAAGGACCGGCCGACGGCGGAGCAGGTGGTGCGCGCCCTCGGCGCGGCGAGCGGGCCGGTGATCGAGTGGCCGCCGCCGGGGCTGGACGCGCTCCGCGGGCTCGGCACGCGCCTCTCGCGGGCGCTGACGGTGGCCGTCGGCGCGGCGCTGATCTTCTACGCGCTGCTCTTCCAGCCTCCCACCCTCGCCGGACCGGCGTGGGCTTCCGGGGAGCAGTCGGGCCTCTGGTTCACCGTCGGGGGCGGCTGCTGCGAGAACAAGTACGCGCCGGCGCCGCGATGGGACCCCACACCCACCTGGGCTTCGCTCCTGGTCCTGCTGGTGATCGTGGAGGCGGCGCTCGCGGCGTTCGCACTGGCCCAGGCCGTCCGCTTGCAGACGGGCGTCGCACGTGCCCGGCGCTCGGGCTACCCGCTGCAGGTCTGTCTGGATGTGGCCTTCGACGGGCACCGCGATACCGCGGCGCTCATCAACGGCGCCGGCGCCTTCGCGTCGCTCGCGGAGCCCGCTCGGGCGAACGTCCGGCACTGGCGTCGCTGGCGCGCGGCGATTGGCGCGGCGGCACCCATCCTGGCGGCCATCCTCGGGGTGGCGTGGCTCGTTCTGGAGGGGGGCGGTGCCCACGCCGGCCGGGTGGTCTCGGCGCCCGCGTTCACGCTCCTCCTCCTGCCCTTCGTCGGAGCGCTGCTCGGGTACCTCATCCTCTCGGCCCGCGAGGGCAGCGCCGTGCCGCGCGCACATCTCACCTGGCGCCAGTGGCTGGCCCGACAGCGGCAACCGTTGGTGATCCGCGACGTGGCTACAAGCTGGCTGCAGGGCGCACCGGGTGCCGGCGCCGCGAACGGGAAGCGTTTCCGCTGGCTCCTGACGGCCGGGCACGCGGGGGTTGCCCTGGTGCTGGTGGCACTGGTCGCGGTGATGGCACTGGTGACGTACGTCGGCGTCTCCTCTTCGATGACGGTGGCCAAGTACCGGCCCGCGGCGGAGACGTGGCAGGACCTCCGTCGGCCGTGGTGGTTCTCCGTGTCCTGGAACGGCCTGGACTCGGCGCTGCGGTCGCTGGGCGTGATGCCGGCCGCGACGGTGCCGGACAGCGAGGCCGCCGCAGCAGTGGCGCGCCTGCTCTTTGCCGCCGCCCGTCCCGGAGCCGACCCGGAAGTGGGCCTCGCACACTCCGTCGCCGCCCAGCTCCTGAGCGCTCCGGTGCGCGCCTCGACGGTGTCGCTTCCCGGCTACTCTGACTACAACGACTACCCGTCCGAAGCCCGATTCCTGGCGGTGATGCGCGGGCGCGCCACGTCGATCTCCGCGCACCTCCGGCGCGAGGTCGACAGCAACCTTGCCTCGACAGGGTACCAGGCATGGGAGCGGTTCGGACGCGCGGCGCCGCCGCCGACGCTGTGGTACTACGTTCCGGACTTCGGCGGGCTGAGCAGTGGCGCGTTCCTCCACCACCCCGAGTACGCCCGCTACAAGAACGACTTCGGCCCCTCTGCTTTGATGGGGATTTTGCTCGCGGTGCAGCGCAGCGACCGCGCGCGCGCCTCCGCCGTGGCCGGCGAGTTGCTCGCGGCGGGCCTGACACTCGCCCGGCAGCCCGTGGACGGCCCGTCGCGCGAAGGAAGCCGGCTGGTCCACTGGGGTCTGATCGCCACACGGGAGGTGGCGAGGAAGTGGGGCGACAGGGTCCTGGAGACGCGGGCGGACTCAGTCCTCGACGCCATCACGCGCTCCAACCAGAGGTCGATGTTCAGCTACGGCTCGCACCAGCCGGATTGGCGGGTCGAGGCCGGCGCGTTCGCGATGGGGCCGATCATGCTCGTCTCCGACGCCACCTCGCGGTACACCCGGGACGCGCTCGAGGGGAAAGACCCCGGGAACGAAGGCATGGGGGACGCGCGCCTCCCTCGGCCGGATCGCTGGAGACTCATCGCTGCGGTGCTGCCGGCATACTGCACCAGTCCGCGTGAGGTGCTGATGGGTATCGACCCGGCGCGCGCCACCGCCCTCGAGGCGGCACTCGGGAAGCAGCCCGATCTCCCGCGCACCGACGAGTGGATCAGGGCGAATCTGCGGTGGTACCAAGTGCTCCGCGACGATCCCGGCAGCGCGCTGAAGGACTCGCCGGAGCCCGTGGCGGCCCCCTGGTTCCTGAAGCCCCTCGGCTGGATCGGCCTTGGCAGGATGCGGGACCGGATCGTCTTCTGCGACGAGCACGTGTGGGACTAGGCGCGTGAGCAGCCGCCGCCGATTCGTCGGGGACGCCGCGGGACTCGCGGCGGCCGGCGCGTTGGCACTGTGGCGACACGGTACCGCCGTTGCGACCGCATCTGCCGGAGGCCTCGCCAGCCCGGGGAGCCCAGCCGGACCGCCCCGGCACCTCGCGCTCCCCACTCCCGCGCAGCAGGCCTGGCAGGACCTCGAGGTGGGGATGTTCCTCCACTTCGGGCCGAACACCTGGCAGGACAAGGAGTACGACGACCGCACCACGCCCCTCGCCTCAATCAACCCCGACATAGACACCGACCAGTGGGTGGACACCGCCGTCGGGCTCGGCGCGAAGTACGTCATCCTCGTCGCGAAGCACGCCGGCGGCTTCTGCCTCTGGCAGACCGCGACCACCGACTACTCGATCAAGTCCGCAGCGTGGCGCGGCGGCCGCGGCGACGTGATGGCCGACCTCTCCGCCTCATGCGCGCGGCGCCGCATGCCCCTCGGCGTCTACCTCTCGCCCCGAGACGACTCGCAGGGGGCGCGGGACGCCGGCCGCTGCGCCGACGCCGACCGCCAAGCTGCGTACAACGTCCTGTACCGCCAACAGCTCACGGAACTCCTGACCCGCTACGGGCCCATCACCGAGTTGTGGCTGGACGGGAGCAGCGTGGTGCCGACCGGCGACCTGGTGCACCGGTACGCCCCCGACGCGATGGTCTTCCAGGGGCCGCAGGCCACGATCCGCTGGGTCGGGAACGAGGACGGCTTCGCGCCCTACCCCGCCTGGAACTCCCTCGCGCGCGCCGACGCCGCCACCGGCATCGCCACGGCGCTCCACGGCGACCCCGACGGCGACGCCTGGATGCCGCTCGAAGTGGACGTGTCCATCCGGCGGCCACGGTGGTTCTGGAGCCCGACGAACGGCGCGAACCTGATGACGGTGGACCAGCTGCTGGAGGTCTACTACCGCTCGGTGGGGCGCGGGGCGCAGCTGCTCCTCAACGTCCCGCCCGACGACACGGGGCATATCGCGGTGGCGGATGCGCGCGTCGCGCGGACCTTCGGCGACGAGGTGCGGCGGCGATTCGGGACGGCTCTGGCCGAGACGAGCGGCGCGGTGGACGCGGACGCTGGCTTCGCCACGGCCCACCTCCCGCGCACGCTCACGCTCCCGCTCCCCGGCGGCCCGCGGCGGTTGGACCACGTCGTCCTCGAGGAGGACCTCGCCGGCGGCGAGCGGGTGCGGGAGTACCGGCTCGAGGCGTTGGTGGACGGCGGGTGGACGCTCCTCGGCACCGGCACGGCCATCGGCCACAAGCGCATCCATCCGGTCGGGCCCGTCACTGCGGCCGCGCTGCGCCTCACGTGCGCGCGCGTGGCCAAGCCGCCCCTCATCCGGCGCTTCGCCGCGTTCGATGCCGGCGCCGAGCCGCCCGCGACGTGGCGACAGCAGGCGCAGCTCTGGGCCGACGACTCCGCTGGCGTCTGGGCCGACGGCCGCTGCGACGTGGACCTCACGGCGAAGATCCCCGCGGCGGCGCAGTACCGGGTGCGGTTCGTGGCGGCGGGGGGCGAGCCCGTGACGCTGAGGGACGTCGAGCTGCTGGTGGGGGGCGTGAGGCAACCGCACCTCGTGCGGCCCGCGGCAGGGCGGGCGGACGTGCTCGTGTTGACGATCCCCGGCCTCGGCGAGCAGATCGTCCTGCGCGCCCGCATGCGCGGCGCCGCGCGCGGGACCATCCTGGTGCAGCGGCTGTGAGGTGCGCCGCTGGCACGGCACGCCGGCCGTCCGCCGGCTGGTTGCTCCGGGGGCGCAGCCAGGCGTGGTCCCTGCTCCTCGCGGCTGGCGTCGCTGCGGCTTCCCTTGCGCTGGCGCCCGCCCGGGCGTGCGCACAGGTCCGCGGCGTCGTGGTGGACGCCGACGGGCGGCCCTTGCCAGGCGTGCTAGTGGAGCTGTGGGACAGCGAGCGGCGCCTCGCCGGGGACGGGTCCGATCCCACGGGCCATTTCCGCCTGGCGGCGACGGGTGCCACAGCGGGCGCGCGCGTCCTGTTCGCCCGCGGGATCGGCCTCGAGCCGGCACGCCGCATCCTCGCGCCGGCCGACTCGGTGCTGCGGCTGGTGATGCAGACCCACGCCATCCTCATCGAGTCCGCGAACGTCGAGGCGGAACCCGCGAAGTGCCCTCTGGACGACGACCCCAGCGCGCGGGCGCTCTGGCAGCAGGCGGCGAGCCACTACGACATCGCCCTCTCCGCGTACGGCGTCCGCACCGACGTCCTGCTGTTCGGTGCCATCGTCGCGCCGGATTCCCTCGGCGTCATCGACACCACGCGCCTCGTGGCGACCTTCATCCACGGCGGCTACTCGGCGCTGGCCTTCGCCACGCGCTTCAAGGCCACAGCCAACTTCTACGCCGTGCCGGCGGCGGGGGTGCCGTGGCGGCGCTACGGACGCTGGCACTACCCGCTCCTCGAGTCGAGCTTCGCGTGGCACTTCGCCGACGCGATGTTCGCTTCCGCCAACCGGATGATCCTCGCGGGGAGGGACGACGAGGGCTTCATCATCAACTTCTGCTCCAGCCGCGGGAACCGGCCGTACATCATGGGGCATCTGACCATCGCACCCGACACCACCCTGGCGAGCGCCGAGTGGGAGTTCGTAACGCCGCAGCCGCGGGAGGACGCTGGGGGGCAGGTGCTCTTCGCGCCCGCCGATCCGCGGCGGCGGGGGCAGCCGATCGTGCCGGTGGCAGGGCTCTTCTGGCGCCGGGTGCTGCGGCAGGTCTACCAGGAGTGGATGGAGTACCGGCAGTGGTACCGGTGCGAGGGTCCCCTGAGCTGCAGCGCGCCGACGCCGCTCAGGCCCGATGCCGCGCCGCCGCCGGGGGCGCCGCCGCGCTAGGCGGCTTCAGCGCGCCGACCCCTCCAGCCGCGTGTCGAGCACCCTGCGCAAGCGCGCGAGGATGCGTGGGTGCAAGCGCGGGTCGCTCAGGAGACTTGCGTACAGAGCGTGCGTGAGGCCGTAGACCGCCGTCGCGCGGGCGACTTCCCGTTCCACCGCCGGGAAGTAGCGGTGGGCCCCGCCCTCCTTCGATCGGCGCACCCACCCCTTGTCGTCCAACGTGCGGAGATTGGTGAGGACCGTGGTGTACTCGAGGTCCTCCTCCCGCACATGCGAGATGAAGTCCTGCACCTCCGCGACGGTCCCCGACCCCAGGTGCCAGAGGGCGTCGAGGACGTCCAGTTCGCGGGCGCTGGGGGTCTTCTTGGGCCGCGGCGACATGTCGGCGATCCCGGTGCACCGTGTGGGGACTCCCTCCGTGCGTGGCGCCGCCCCTATGGGATGCGCCGTGGCGAGGCGGGCGCCGTTCCCTCGCATCACGGCGCGAACGCACGCGCCGGCGACGGGCACGAATCACGACAGGACGCATCGTCAATGCGACCGCCCGGACCGCTTGCGCTCTCCCCAGCCGCCGCCATAGTAGACTCCGATCGTCCGCTGTCACGGGGGACCGATGGACCTCTCCGTCGCCAACTGGTCACTCGCGCAACTCACCCAGTTGCTGCTCTTCGGCAACTACGCCGGCGGCATGGCCCTTGTCCTTGGGGTCGCCCTCGCGCGCGACGTCGTCCCCCGCCGCGGGGATCGCCAGCTCTCATTCCGCCTCGGCGGCATCGCTCTTCTCCTTGCCGGCACGGCGGGGTGGATTCTGCCGTGGCTCGCGATCTGGTCGTGGTACCGGATTCACCTCCCGTGACGGCCGAGGGACACCGCCTGCTGAGCGAGGTGGCGCTGCAGCGCGGTGACATCGGCACGGCACGCGAGGAGCTGCTCGCCGCGGGCCGCACTCCGGGCTCGCCGCAGCTCAACAGCTTCGGGCCGAACATGACGCTGGCGAAGGGGCTGCTCGAGGCCGGCGAGCGCGACGTCGTCCTGCAGCACTTCGACCTATGCGGCGTCTTCTGGATGAGCGAGTTCCGGGGGAACCTGCCCTTCTGGACGACCGACGTCCGCGAGGGGCGGGTCCCCGACTTCCGCGCGAACCTGCTGTACTGAAGTCCCCTCTACCGAACCGCCACCGGCACGTCCACCGCGAGCGCGCGCGAGGTGACCGCCGCGCCGTGCACCAGCACGCCGACGAGCACGCCCGTGAGCCGCCCGGGCGACGCCCCCGCAGCGAAGGTGGCCGGGAGGGTCACGGCCACCGCGCCGGCCACGCGACGCAGCGGCGCCACCACCGCCGCCCGGCCGGTCACGGCGGGGAAGAAGATGACGAGCGACCCGGCGGGCGGCGCGCCCGTCAGCCCCGCGATCTCGAGGCGCACGGAGTCCCCCGCCGCCACGGCGCGCAGGGTGATCCCCTCCGCCGACGCCGGGAAGCTCCCGGCCGCGGCCTCGACCTGGCTCCACGCCGGAGAGGGTGCGACCGGAGAGGCCGTCCCCGGCGAGCGTCCGGACGGCTTCCGCTCGATCCAGACCGGCACGCTCACCGACCGCTGCTGCCGGATGCAGTTGGTCGAGCAGAGGAGCCACGTCAGCTCCGCGCGCAGCTCGGCGGTGCCCGGCCGCGCGTCGTTCGCTACGCCGAACGGCGTCACGACGTACACCGTCCCCCGCAGCACGTGCGTCACCTCGCCATCGGCCTCGCGGCGCTCCGGGAAGGGCCACCGGATCGCTCCGGCGCTCACGGCCGCCGGCGTCCGCCACGCGAGCGTGATCGGCAGGCCGGTCGTGCCGGGGTTGATCCAGTCAATCCCCCACCCCTCGGGCACGTTGAGCCGCAGCGCGACCCGGAACGCGCCGCCGGGCGCCACCTCGCCGAATTCGCTCACCGCCGCGACGCGGACCTCTGGCGCCTGTGCGCTCGCTCCCCGCATGGCGGCGAACGCGAATGCGCAGGCCAGCGCGCCGCAGCGCGTCACGGCGCCCGGGCCCCGTGCAGCGCCTCGCGGATCGCCGAGACGGTGTGCTCGCCGCGCGGGTCCACCGCGAGGATCTTCCCGTCCGGCCCGATGAGCACCGAGGTCGGTATCCCCCAGATCTCGAGCCGACGGACCTCCGGGTGCTGGAAGCCGCCCGCCGCGAAGGCGTGCAGCCACGGCATCCGCCAGTCCCCCTGCCGGTACCGGCGCACGTCCTCCGCCCGGTTGTCCAGCGATACCGAGAGGAACTCGACGCCGTCCGCCGCGAGGCTGTCGTGCGCCGGATGGAGATACTGCATCTCCTCGCGGCACGGGCCGCACCAGGTCGCCCAGAAGTCCAGGAGATAGGTCCGGCCGAGCATCGACTCCCGGGTATAGGCGACCGTCGAGTCCTCCAGCGAGACGAACCGGAAGGCGGGGATCTGCCGCCCCACCTGGATCACCCGGTTCGGCGAATACTGCGACCGCAGGTAGCCGATCTCGGGCGAATCCGGGTACCCCCGGTCCAGGCGCACGAAGTAGTCGTTGGACCGCGGCACGTCGCCGGCCCTTCGGGCGATCGGGATGCCGCTGGCCAGCGCCTGGGCCTGCACCGTCGCGTCGGGGTGCTCGCTGGCGACGCGGTCGAGATAGGCCAGCGCCGCGAGTGTCGAGGCGGTGTCGGAGCGCCACTGCGGCGTCACCGGCCGGCCCGTCGCGACGTAGATGGGGAGCCACATCGACGAGGGTCCGCCGAACTCCATGAACGCCCACCACCGGGACGACGGCGGCACCTCCCTCACAACCTGTCGCGCCACCGCCGTGTCGAAGGTGCGGCTGAACGACTCCGCCTCCCAGAGCTGGAGGAGGAGCAGCTGGCGGAGGAGCGGGTCGCGCTCGCGCGCGAGCGCCGCCGTCCGCTCCGCGATGACCGGCTTCCAGTCGTACCGCAGGGAGTCGTGACGGGCGCGGACGGCGAGCCCCGAGTCCATGAAGACCTGGCGCTGCCGCGTCCACTCGCGGAAGCTGGCGTAAACGCGCGCGACGGGCGCGTTCGGCTCCCGGAACGTGACACTGACCTCGCCCGCCGCCTGCACCAGCGCCGCGGGATCGAAGACGATCGTGGCGCGGCCGTTCCGGGCGCGGATGACGGAGCGGTAGTCGCCCCCCTCGTCGTAGGCGTAGCGGTCCGCCTGCGTGCCGTTGATGCTGCGGTTCCCGCTCTTCTCCAGTCCCATGAGTTCGTAGGCCAGCGTATCAGCCGTCGTCGCGATCTCGAGGGTGTAGCGGCCGTCGGGCTGCCGCACCAACGGCCGGCCGGTCCCGAAGGCGAACTGGTTGAAGTCGCCGATGGCGGTGATGCGCTCGAGGCTGTCGGTGTACGCGTAATGCTGGAGGCGCACGTCAAGCCCGATCGCCGCAGGCGCCTCGACGACGAGGGGGACGTCCACCGAGTAGTGGTCCACGCCGGTGACGGTGAGGAAGAGCGCGCCCGTGAGGGTCGTCGCGATGGCGAACCGGCCGTCGGCGGCGATGGGCGCCTCCGCCTGCCGCCGGAAGGACCGCTCTGCCGAGAGGTGGACGTGGCCCACCTTCAGCGGCGCCCCGTCGGCGCCGAGCACCCGGCCGCTGATGACCGTCACATCGTGTTGAGCACGAACTGGAGAGGCGAGGGCCAGCCAGATGCAGGCGACGATCACCGCGGATACGACGAGCCGAACGCGCATCTTCCCTCCCAGCATCGCCGCTAGCCTACCGTCGCGCTCCCCCACAGCTTCGGCATCAGCCGCAGGAGTCCCACGCCGCTCACGACGAACGCCGCGAGCCACATCAGCCCCGGCCCCGTCCGCCCGTAGAGGAAGCTCCCCGCGCCGAACAGCGCCGCGTACACGAACACGCATCCCAGCACCCAGCCGAGGAGGGACCGCGCCGGCGAGTCGGGCGAGGGGGCCACCCCCGCCTCCGCCCGCACGCTCGTCCACCCGGGGCCCGCCGGACGCACCAGCTTGTAGAACGACACCAGCGTCCCCCGCTCTGTCGGCGGCGCCAGGAAGGTCACCGTCGCCCACACCACCGACGTCGTCAGCACCGTCGCGATCAGGGAGATGTGCGACGCCACCTCGAGCCCGTTCTTCCGCGCGACGAAGAAGCCGAGGGCCACGACGAAGGAGCTGATCATCGCCGCCACCTCGCTCCACGCGCTCACCCGCCACCAGAACCACCGCAGCAGGTAGAGGAGCCCCGTCCCCGCGCCGATGGAGAGGATGAGGTCGAACGCCTCTTTCGCCGTCGCGAGCGCGTAGGTCGTCAGCGCCGCGCAGATCATCAGGCACGCCGTGGTGAGGCGCCCCATCAGCACGTAGTGCTTCTCCGTCCGCCCCGGCCGCAGGAAGCGCCGGTAGAGGTCGTGCACCAGGTAACTCGTCCCCCAGTTGAGGTGCGTCTCGATCGTCGAGCGGTACGCCGCCAGCGTGCCCGCCACCACCAGGCCGAGGAACCCGGCCGGGAGGAAGCGCATCATGGCCGGATACGCCATGTCGTTCCCGATGAGGGACTTCTGGACGTACGGGAACGCCCTGCCGAGGTCCACGAGCTGCGGGAAGACCAGCGTGGAGCAGAGCGCCGTGATGATCCACGGCCAAGGGCGCAGGGCGTAGTGCATCACGTTGAAGAAGAGCGTGCCGACCACGGCGTCCTTCTCCGTCTTCGAGGCGAGCATCCGCTGGGCGATGTAGCTCCCCCCTCCCGGCTCCGCGCCGGGGTACCACACCGACCACCACTGCACGGTGATGGGGATGATGAAGACCGCCAGCGCCACCGACCAGTCGCCGAAGTCCGGCAGCAGGTTGAGGGCGCGGGCCGGCACCTTCGCGAACAGCCCCGCGAGCCCGCCGACCTGGGGCTGCTGGAGGGCGAAGTAGGCGACGGCGAAGGTCCCCGTCATCGTGATGAGGAACTGGATGGAGTCGGTGACGAGCACGCCCCAGAGCCCCGACACCGACGCGAAGAAGATCGTCATCCCGGCGCACACCGTCAGCGTGAGCGCCATCGGCCAGCCGAGGACGATGTTCGCGATCTTGGCCGCGGCGAGGTTCACCGTGGCCATGATGACGCAGTTGAAGAAGAGGCCGAGGTACACCGCGCGGAACCCGCGCAGGAAGGTGGCCGCCTTCCCCGAGTAGCGCTTCTCGTAGAACTCGAGGTCGGTCAGCACCCCCGAGCGCCGCCACAGCCGCGCGTAGAAGAAGACGGTCATCATCCCCGTCAACAGGAACGACCACCACAGCCAATTCTCCGAGACGCCCCGCTCGCGCACCATGTTGGTGACGAGGTTCGGTGTGTCGGTGCTGAAGGTGGTGGCGACCATCGAGACGCCCACCAGCCACCACGGCGCCGCCCGCCCCGAGGTGAAGAACTCGGAGGTGTTCTTCCCCGCCCGCCGCCAGAAGAAGAGCGCCGGCAGGAAGGAGATGCCGATGGAGAAGGAGACGATGATCCAGTCGAGGGGGACGAGATGCACGGGGTGGCTCCCGGGCTCAGTGGGTGCGCGCCTGCGCCGCCGGCTCGCGCGAGAAGGCGCGCAGGATGTCGGCCGAGCGGGCGGCGAAGCGCGCGTCGCCGTCGGCGAGGGGGCGGTCCTCGGGGTCGGTCACCTGCACACCGCCGAAGCCGGCGTCGGAGCCGAAGAAGGTCGCCTTGAGGTCGGCGCCCACGGCGCAGAAGCGCGGCTCCCACCCCACCGTGGCGAGGACGAAGCGCCCCTCTGGCACGGCGAACATCGAGATGCCGTCGGCGTAGCTCTGCGGCTCGTGGGTGTCGCCGAGGAGGGCGAAGAGCGTCGGCACGAGGTCGATATGGCTCGTGACCCGGGAGACGCGGCCCCTCGGCACCCCCTCGCCGAAGACCACCATCGGCACGTGGATCTGCTCGCTGGTCACGCCCGAGCCGTGGCCGATGTGCCCGTGCTCCTTGAACTCCTCGCCATGGTCGCCGGTGGCGAAAACGAGCGGCGCCTTCCCGCGCCGCGCGGTGAACCACGCCAGGAACTCCTCGATCTTCCAGTCCACCTCATACGCCGAGTTGCGGGCGCGGCGTTGGATGAGCGCGGGCGGCACCCGCGCCGCCTCGATCGCCCCCCCCGCATCCCACGCGGGAGCGAAGCGGGCCGAGCGCGGAGGGTAGGTGTAGTTGAAGTGCGTCCCGTCGAAGAAGAGCATGAGGAAGACCGGCGCGGACCCCGCCCGCCCCACCCACGCCTCGGCGCGCGCGATCATCGCCGAGTCCCGCGTGGCACCGATGCCGGGGAACTCCGTCTCGAGGTCCCCCTGCACATCGCCGAACACCGTGGCCTTGAGGCCCATCCAGTCCACCGACGAAGCGGCGAGGAGCCGGCTCTGGTAACCGTTCGCCTTCAGGACGCCGAAGAGGAGGGGCGAGCGCCCCGCGCCGACCACCGCGTCGAGCTTGTAGCCCTGCAGGCCGAAGAAGAGGCTGAAGAGGGAGTAGTGCGTCGAGCTGGCGGTGGCGTAGTGCCGCTCGAAGATCGCCCCCTCCTCCCCGCGCCGCAGCAGGCGCGGCATCGTGAGGGAATCGAGGAAGTCGGCCCGCAGGCTCTCGATGAGGATGACGACGATGTCGGGCGTGCGGGTGAACCGCACCGATGCCGCCGGGATGCCGAGCGGCAGGCGCGACGCGCTCCGCTCGGCCGCCGACTGCAGGGGATCGCGCATCTCGGTGGTGCCCCGCCCCGTCACGTTCGCGAGGAAACCGTTCATCCGCAGCGGCGCCTGGAGGGGGAGCGTCTGCCCCGCGGCGAAGACCGCCGGCCCGCCATAGAAGGCGAGCGTCGCGGTGTACGGGCGTTCCACCACCGCGAGGCCCAGGACGAGGAGCGCCGGCGCGAGGACCCCCTTCGGCGACGCGAAGCGCCGCAGGAAGAGGCCTCCCGCCCAAAGCTCCAGGGCGAGCCACCCCGCACCCGCGGCCGCGAACACCGCCGCCTCCCACACCGGGATCCCCGTCTCGCGGAGCGCCCCCGGCTGGACCATCACCTTGACCACCAGGCCGTTCACGTGGAAGCCGAGCGCCGCGTAGATCCGGGCGTCGAGGGCGAGTGCGACTGTGAGGAGCGCGCTCGCCAGCGGCACGGCAACCCGGTAGGCCCGGCGGTGCAGGCTCCACGGCACGGCGACGACGAAGGCGAGGAGCGCGAGAAGCACCGCTTCGGCCGCGAACGCCGGCCACAGGAGCGCGTGGAACGCCGGCCGCACGCCACCGACGGCGAGGCGCAGCGACTCGGCGTAGAGCAACAGGAAGAGGGGGACGTGCAGCAGCGCCCACGCGAGGGCCGGCCGCCGGAGGGCAGCGCCCGAGGCATCAGCGACCGCGGCTGGGGACGTTCCGGGGACGGCGGACATTCGGGACTGCAACCTAGCGAACGGTCCGTGGACGCGCCACGGAGGGGAAGAGCCGTCAGCGGCCAGCGGTCGGCCGTCAGCGCGGTTGCGCCCCCGCGCGGCGTCCCGTCAATTAGGCGCAACGAACGAAAGGACCCCGATGGCCTCCCGCGCCCCGGCCCACGCCGTCGCCGCCGGTGAACGCCTCCTCGCCCTCGACGTCTTCCGCGGCGCCACCATCGCCGCGATGCTCGTCGTCAACAATCCCGGCACCTGGGGCGCCGTCTACCCACCCCTCCTCCACGCCGAGTGGCACGGGTGGACACCGACCGACCTGATCTTCCCCTTCTTCCTCTTCATCGTCGGCGTCACGACCCACCTCTCCCTCGCCGCGCGGCGCGCGCGGGGCGACGCCGACGGCCAGCTCGTCCGCCAGATCCTCCGGCGCGGTGGCCTCATCTTCCTGTGGGGGTTCGTGCTCTCCGCGTTCCCCTTCTTCGCCACCGGCCAGGTGCCGGGGAACGCCGACCCCGCATTCCTCGAACGCGTCGCGTACCGCTTCGAGCACGTGCGTTACCTCGGCGTGCTCCAGCGCATCGGGATCGCCTACGCCGCTGCGGCGCTCCTCACCTTCCGCACCACACTGAAGCAGCAGGTCGCCATCCTCGCGGCGCTCCTCTTCGGCTACTGGTTCGCGATGACCCTCCTCCCCGTGCCGGGACATGGCATGGGCGCCCTGCTCCTCGACTCGCGCAGCGACAACCTCGCCGCGCACCTCGACCGCTGGGTCCTCGGGCTCGACCACGTCTGGTCGGGGAGCCGCACCTTCGACCCCGAAGGCCCCCTCTCGACGATCCCGGCGGTGGCGACGGCGATGCTCGGCGTGCTGGCGGGGCGGTGGCTCGGGAGCGGGAAGCCCCTCGGCGAGCGCATCGAGGGGCTCTTCGCGGCGGGGTTCCTCGCCACGGCGCTCGGCGTGGCGTGGGGGTGGTCGTTCCCGATCAACAAGAACCTGTGGACCAGCTCCTACGCCCTCTTCACGGCCGGCGCGGCCGCGGCGGCGCTGGCCGCGTGCCTGTGGGTCATCGACCGGATGCAGGTGCGCTGGTGGACGCGGCCCCTCGAGGTCTTCGGCGTGAACCCGCTGGTGGCGTTCGTCGGCTCCGGGCTGCTGGCGCGGCTCATCTACTCGCTCGTCACCGTGACGGTGAACGGGGAGCGGATGTCCCTCGAGGCGGCCCTCTACGGCGCCCTCTTCGCCCCGTGGCTAGAGCCGCGCGACGCGTCGCTCCTCTTCGCGCTCGCGTTCACCGGCTTCTGGCTGGTGGTGCTGTGGGTGCTCTACAGGCGGAAGATCTTCATCCGGGTGTGACCGCCGGGCTCGGCCATGCGGCTGGTGCGCGAGGTGCCGAGCGCGACCGAGGGACGGAATCTCGGCCCAACGCCCCCGGGAGGGAGGCAGTGATGGGTGCGGAGAAGGTCCTGACGCCGGAGCTGATGTACCGGGCGGCGGCCGTCGTGGCCCTGGCGGACGCCGCGTTCGCGGCCCTGCTGTGGTGGCGCGTCGGCGCGGAGGGCCTGCGCAGCGCGAAGCGAGCGACGGCGGTGGTGGCGGGCCTCTTCTGGTTCGGTGTGTGGGCCACCGTGCACGGGCTGGCGTGGGAGGCCGTCTACTCCCACGTCTTCCCCGCCTGGGCGCGCTGGGTCGTGCCACCCGTCTATGGCGCCGGGTTCGCAGCGCTGGCCCTCGGCTGGCGCTGGCTCGCGCTGCGCGCCGGGCGGTGGGCGGTGCCGGCGTGGGTGGCGCTCTGGGGGGTAACGGGCGCGCTCACCCACACCTACGCCGTCTACGCACGCGGGCTGCTGGAGCAGTCGCCGATGCTCCAGCACCTCACACCCGCGTCGGCGATCGTCTTCGCCACCTTCGAGTTCGGGTTCTACGGGTGTGTGATCCTCGCCGTGGCGTCGCGCGCGCAGCGGCTGCTCGACGGCCGGCTGGGGTCCGCGCGCACACACGGCCCTGTGCTCTGAGCCGCTCGGCGCGGGCCTCGGCGGCCGCGCCGCCCAATCGAATGGAGACTTAGGGCGTTCGTCGAGCTGTGGTCGGGCGACACGCAGGTGATCACCAACCGGACGACGACCCCGGACGACCGGGGGACGTCCATCATCCGGTTGGTCCTGCTCGATGGCAGCTGGACGCTGGAGATGCGTGAGCGGCCCCGTCGTCTGGCGGGTCTTCGAGCGGGGGGGCCTAGGGAGCGGAAGGCCCCGCGCCGTACCCGCCCCCGCCCGGCGTCTCGATGCGGACCACGTCGCCGGCGGCGAGGTCCATCGCGACCTTCGACCCCGCGACCTTCCCGTTGACGAGGTTGCGGCCCGGCAGGCCGTCGCCGCCCCCTTCCGCGCCCCGCGGCGCGATGCGCCGCCGGTCGGTGATGAGCGAGAGCATGCAGGGCTCAAGGACCCGCACCTGCCGCACCACGCCATCGCCGCCACGCGCAGCGCCCGCGCCGCCGGAGGAATGACGAATGGAATACTCTTCAATGCGGAGAGGCAGCTCCATCTCCAGCACCTCGATCGGCGTGTTCCGCGTGTTACTCATCCCGACGTGCACCCCGCTCGGGCCCGGGCCGTGGCGGCTCGCGCCCTGCCCGCCGCCCAGCGTCTCGTAGTACACCCAGTCCCGCGTGCCCAAGATGACGTTGTTCATCGTCCCCTGGCCCTGGGCGGGAAGGTCGCCCCCCGCCTGGCGCAGGAGGTCGAGGAGGAGGTCGGCCACGCGCTGGCTCGTCTCGACGTTGCCCGCGGCCACGGCGTGCGGCGGCTCCGCGTTCACGAGGCAGCCGGTCGGCGCCAGCACCGTGACGCACCGCGCGGCGCCGCCGTTGGTCGGCACGTCAGCGGGGATGAGGCAGCGCACGGCGAAGAGGGCCGCCGAGCGGGTGACGGAAATGGGACAGTTGACGCTCCCCTCCGCGGCCGACGCGGTGCCCGCGAAGTCCATCGTGAGCGCGCCCTTGGCGACGGTGAGGCGGGCACGGATCGTGATCGGCTCGTCGGTGAGGCCGTCGCCCTCGATGGTATCCGTGCCCTCGTAGGCGCCGTCGTGGAGGGCGGAGAGTGCGGCCCGCGTCCGCCGCTCCGCGTAGTCGAGGAGGTCGTGGACCGCCTCGTCGAGCCGCTCGGCGCCGTAGCGGGCGATCAGCTCGTTCCAGCGCTCGCCCCCGCGGCGGGTGGCCGCGAGCTGGGCGGCGAGGTCGGCGCGGCGGACGGCGGGCTCGCGCATCGGGTGGACGAGGGCGTCGAGCGCCTCCTCGTCGAGCACGCCGTGGGCGCCGACACGCGTGGGCGGGATGACGACCCCCTCGTCCGTCAGGATCCGCGCATCGGGGGCCATCGAGCCGGGCCGTGTCCCGCCCACGTCGGCGTGGTGCGCGCGCACCGCGGCGTACGCGACGGGCACGTCGCCCCCCCCGCCCGCGTGCTGCTGCGTCCCCGTCCCCACCGCTTCGATCACGGTGATGTCGGGGAGGTGCGTCCCGCCGGTGTACGGATCGTTGAGCACCCACACCTCGCCGGCCCGCGCGCCCCTCGCCCGCACCGCCGCCACCGCCGCCGGCATCGCGCCGAGGTGCACGGGGATGTGCGCCGCCTGCGCGATCAGCTCCCCGGCCGCGGTGAAGAGGGCGGCCGAGGAGTCGCGCCGCTCGCGGATGTTGGGGGAGCGCGCGCTCCGCACCAGCACGGCGCCCATCTCCTCGGGGACCGCGGCGAAGAGCTGGGAGAGGATCTCCCGCTCAATCGGGCCGAGCACTGCCCCGCTCCACGACGATAGCGCCGATCTCGTTCACCGTCCCGACCCACCCCGGGAGAATGAGCGCCGTGGCGCTCAGCCCCTCGATCACCGCCGGCCCCGCGAGGACCTGCCCGGCGTGGAGGGACTCCCAGTCGTAGCCCGCGGCGTCCATATGCCCGCCCTCGAGCCGGATGCGCAGCCGCGACGTGACGCCGACGACCGATCGCCGCGGGGACGCCAACGCCGGCGCGCCGGCCTTCATGGTGCCCAGCGCGCGCAATGCCACCACCTCGACGGGCGAGGCCGCGTCGCGGTAGCCGTAGGCGCGCTCGTGCGCCGCGTGGAAGCCGGCGGCGACGGCCGCCCAGGCGCCCGCGCGGATCGGTACGTCGAGTTCGTACCCCTGCCGCGCGTAGCGGCACTCCGCCACGAAGGAGACCGCGGCGCCGGGGAGATCGGCGAGCACCCGCGCCTCCAGCTCGCGGGCGAGCGCGCCCGCGGCCGCGCTCCACGACTCGGCGCGCTGGTGCACGGGCGCCGCGTGCTCCACCGTCTCGTCCGCCGCGGCGATCCCGAGGGCGGAGAGGGCGCCGGCATGCGGGGGGAGGAGCACTCTCGGCACGCCCAGGAGATCCGCGAGCGCGCACGCCGCGAGCGGGCCGGCGCCGCCGAAGGCCAGGAGTGTGAGCTCCGACGGGTCCACGCCACGCTCCACGCTCACCCGCCGGAGGGCGCGCGCCATCGAGGCCTCCGCCACCCGCACGATGCCGAGGGCGCACTCCGCGGGGTCGAGGCCGGCGCGCGCGGCAAGCGCCGCGATGACCGCCAGGGCGCGGTCTTGCCGGATCGCGATGCGCCCCGCCAACGGCCGGTCGGGCGGGATCCACCCCAGCGCGACGTAGGCGTCGGTCACGGTCGGCGCCTCGCCACCGAGGCCGTAGCACGCCGGCCCCGGCATCGCGCCCGCGCTCTCGGGACCGACGCGCAGGGCCCCTCCGGAGTCGAGCCACGCGATCGAGCCGCCGCCCGCGCTCACCGTCTCGATGACGAGATGCGGCACCGCCAGCGGCACGCCGGCGATCTCGCCGTGGGTGCGCGTCTCCGCCTCCCCCGAGCGCACCACGCTGGCGTCGGCGCTGGTGCCGCCCATGTCGAGGGTGAGGAGGTCGTGGATCCCGGACGCCGCGCCGATGAGCGCGGCTCCGCGCACGCCCCCCGCCGGCCCGCTGAGGGCGAGGTTCGCCGCCCGCACCGCCGCCAGGCCGGCGCGCAGCGCCCCGCCGTTCGACGCGAACACATGCGGCGACGCGATGCCGAGGGCCGCCGCCTCCCGCGCCACCCCCTCCACGTACCCGCCCACCCGCGGACGGAGGAACGCCTCCGCCGCCACGGTGCTGGTGCGCTCGTACTCGCGCACGCGCGGCACCGTCTCGTGCGCCACCACGACGGGGATGCCGGGAAGCGCGGCCCGCAGTGCCGCGGCCAGGGCGCGCTCGTGCTCGGGATGGAGGAAGCCGAACAGAAGGGAGAGACCGATCGCCTCGGGCGCGAGCGCACGCACGCGCGCGATGGTCTCGGCCACCGCCTCGGCGCTCAACGGGACGATCGGCCCGCCGGGGCCCATCCGCTCGTGGACGCCGATCACCCGCTCCCGCGGGACGAGGGGGGCCGGATGGTGCCGCGCCAGGTCGTAGAGCCCAGCGCGGTCCTGCCGCCGCAGCTCGAGCAGGTCCTCGAAGCCGGCGGTCACCAGCAGGACCGCCCGCGCCCCCTTCCGCTCCAGGAGCGCGTTGGTCGCGACGGTGGTGCCGTGCACCAGCACCCGCGGCGCAGTCGGCAGCTCGGCGGCGCGGTACGCGTCCCACAGGCCCTGCTCCGGCGCGCCGGGCGTACTCGGCACCTTGACCACCCGCACACCGCGGGCGCCCAGCACGACGAGGTCGGTGAACGTCCCGCCGACGTCGATGCCGACCCGCGTCCCGGCGCGCACGGCCGTCACGCTGCGCCCCGCTCCCGCGCTCCGGTGCGTCCGCTCACATGCTCGGCCCGAGGAAGACGGCGTTCGCGAAAATGGGCAGGAGCCCCCGCCACATGTCCCGGAAGAGCGGGTCGCCCGCGAAACCGATCACGCGGCCCCGCCCCGCGCTCTCCGTCCAGAGGTAGACCGACCCGGCGAGTCGCGCCGGCACTTCGGGCCAGAGATACCCTGCGAGCCGCAGGCGCGCCAGCGGCGCGTAGAGGAGCACCGCCTCCCCCGCGCTGACGTCCTTCGGCACGTTGTAGATGCGGTCGGAGTTGAACGGCACCGCGAGGTCGTCGGGCCGCACGCCGGCGAGGAGGGGCGAGAGGGTGTCGCCCGTGACCCGCACGATCGCGCCCGGCACGGAGGCGGGGAGCGGCGCGCCGGCGGTGCTGTCGGCGCGGGTGGTGTCGCGACGGGCCCGCAAACTCGCCAGGCCCAGCTTCTCCCCCGCCAGCCAGGCGGTGCTCGCGTCGAGCGTGATGAGGGTGCCCCCGGCCTTGACCCACTCGGTGAGCCGGGTGCGCCCTCCCTCGCCGAGGACGCGGTCGAGGGACCCCGCCGAGACGGACGGGAGCACCACGACGTCGAAGTCGGCGAGCCGCAGCCCGTCGAGCGACGCGACGTTCACGGTGGTGACGGGATAGTGGAGCCGCTGGTCGAAGGCGTACCACGCCTCGCCGTACGAGCCGCCGTAGGTGGGCGTGCCGCCGACGAGCGCCACGCGCGGCGGCCGCACGTAGAACACGGTGTTGCTGCCGAGGTCGGTGCCGCTGTCGGCCAGCGCCGACGCGAGGGGGTAGACCCGCGCCCCCGCCGCCGCCGCGGCGCGGCGCACGACGTCGTGCACCGTGGGCCCGTTCGCCGCGACCCGCACGACGTACGCGCCCCCGGGGAACGCCTGAGCGGACTGCGCGAAGGCGCGCGGCGCGAACCACACCCGCACGCTGTCGGCGAGGAGCTCGGAAAGAAGGCGGATGGACGCCTCGCTCCCCGGCACGAAGGCGTAGCCGTACCGCGCCTCGGCGAGCGGCGCCGGCGGCGGGCCCGCCGCGACGGATGCGTCGTCGAGGGGCCCCGGCAGGGTGCGCGTCCACCAGGCACGGACGTGGAACACGTACGGGAGCGCCCAGGCGGTCACGTCGTAGAAGCGGTCGGGCTGCCCGGTGCGCCGACGCTCCAGTTCCTGCTGGACGAAGCTCGAGTCGAGGACGGCGTCGGGCTCGAGGAGCGTCCGGGCGAGCTTCCCCTGCGGCTGCGCGAGGTCGACGACGTACGCGCCCGCCGGGAGCCGCGCCGCACGCGCAGTGCTCTCGCCGTACTCGGTGGCATCGCGCGCGTCGGCGGCGGTGCGGAGGCGCTGCACCGTGACGCCGTTCATCCGGAGGCGGGCGGCGAGCGAATCGGCCCGTCCCTGCTCGTCGCGGTCGATCACCACCGCGCGCATCGGGCCGCGCTCCCCCTCGGCAATCGCCCCCTGCCGGAAGGCGAGGAAGTCGCGGACCCGCTCCCGCGCCCGCCGCGCCGCGGTGAGCGCGGTGGCGTACGCCGCCGTGTAGTGGCGCCACGCGGCGTCGCGCAGGGTGAGGACCGTGCCGTCTTCGCGCCGGATGGCGCCGCCGGCGCTCGAGGACACCTCGTACGTCATCCCCACCGCCCCGGCGCCCACCGGCCAGGAGTCGCCGTAGCCGGGATAGAAGGCGTCGAAGCTCTCGTGGCGGTAGAACGACCACCCGTGCGCGTCGAACGCGGCCGCGTTCGCCGCGGCGAAGATGTCCCACCACCGCGCGATGACCGGCGAGACGTTCTTGTTCAGCGGGTCCATCGGCGGGGCGAAGTAGTAGGTCGAGTTCGAGCCCATCTCGTGCAGGTCCACCAGCACCTGCGGCCACCACTGCTGGAACGCCGCCACGCGGGCGCGGCTCTCGGGGTGCGAGAGGACGAACCAGTCGCGGTTGAGGTCGAAGCCGTAGTGGCTGCCGCGCGGGCCCGGCCAGCTCCCCTGGTGGATCATCGCCCCCGGCGTGGTGGGGATGTCTTGCGCGCCGCGGTTGCGGAGCCAGTCCTGAACATGGCGCTCGTGCCCGTCAGGATTCTCCACCGGCTCGATCAGCACCACGCTGCTGTCGAGCATCAGCTGCGTCTCGGGGTCCCGCCCCGCGGCCAGCTGGTAGACCAGAGCGATGGCGGCCTCCATCCCCGACGCCTCGCCGCCGTGCACCGTGAAGCCGAGGTACGTGATGGCCGGGAGCCGCGCCGAGGCCGCCGCCAGGTCCGCCGGGCTCACTCCCCGCGGGTCGGCGAGGCGCGCCGCGTCGGCGCGGATCTGGGCAAGGCGCGCCTGGTTCGCCTCGCTCGTCGCCACCACCAGGAACATCTCGCGCCCCTCGACGCTGCGCCCGATGGTGTCCACCCGGATGCGCCGGCTCGCCGCCGCCACGCGGTCGAGGTACCGCGCCAGCAGCCAGTGTGGGGTGAACGCGTCGCCCACCTCGTAGCCGAGCACCGACCGCGGGGTCGGGACCGCCGGGTCGTACGTGCCGCCGGTCGCGAAGGGGTGCTGCGCGAGGGTGGGCTGCGCGGCGAGCACGAGGAAGAGGGCGGCGAGGGCGAAGCGCTTCATCAGACGGCTCCTGGCTTGCGTCTGCGGGCGTAGGCGGCGATGAGGAGGGCGGCGCTCCCCGCGAGGGCGAGCGCACCCACCCAGTCACCCCATCGGACGTACAGGGTCCGGACGGACGACGTGAGCACCGGGCCCGTCACCGTGCGCTCGACCTCGAGCGGCGTGGCGAGGTGGGTCCGGCCCAGGGGGTCCACGAACTCCGTGACCCCGGTGTTCGCGGCGCGCGCCACTCCCATCCGGGTCTCGATGGCGCGCATCACGAGGTGCGCCGCGTGCTGGTACGGGCCGACGGTGCTGCCGAACCACCCGTCGTTCGTGATGTTCACGACGAAGTCGGCACCCTCGCGCCGGTAGCGGCGGGCGAGGTCCTCGAAGATGGACTCGTAGCAGATCAGCACGCCGAACCCGCCCTCCGCGATGCGGTACACCGGGAAGCGGTCGCCGCGCGAGAAGCCGCCGAACCAGGTGAGCGCGCCGAACCAGCGCGGCGGCAGGAACGGCACCCGCTCGGTGACCGGCACCAGGTACTTCTTGCGGTACGAGGGCTGGCCGAGCCGGTTCCCCGTCGAGTCGTAGAGGAAGGCGGCGTTGTAGTAGTCGTAACTGCCGTCGGGATGGAACTCCACGTCGAGCCCGCCGGCGAGGAGGGGCACGCCGAGGCGGCCCACCACCGCGCGCACCAACACATCCCACCGCCGCCCCTGCTGGTCCACGAAGAAGCCCGGGAGCGCCGCCTCCGGCCACACGACGAGCCGCACCCCGGGGCGCCACGCGGCCTGGATCGTCTGCTGCGTCAGCGCGAGCACGAGCGAGTCCTTCTTGGCATCCTCCCATTTCTCGCGGAAGCCGACGTTCGGCTGGAGGAGCGCGACCGTCGTGACGGGGCGCAGGACGACGCTCCCCTCCCGCCACACCCCGAAGGCGAACGCGAGGAGTCCGGTGGCGGCGGCAAGCGCCGCCGGCCGCCACGCCCGCCGCGACAGCGCGAGGTACGCGAGGGCGTTCACCCACGCCAGCCACAGCGTCACGCTCCGCGCACCCCCCAGCTCGGCGAACTGCACCAGCGTCGGCACCCGCGTGAGCGACACGCCGAGACTGAGCCACGGGAACGCGAGGTCCCCCTGGTGGCCCACCAGCCACTCGAACGCCGTCCAGAGGAGGGGGAAGACGAGCCAGACGGGGAGGCCCGTGCGGCGCCGCACCCACACATACGCCAGCGCGAAGAGAAGCCAGCCGGGGGCGAGGACGATGAGGATCGCCGCCAGGTACCCCGCCAGCGCCAGCGGCGTGTAGTGCCACAGCGCGATGACGAGCCAGTAGAACACGAGGCCGGTGGCGAGCGCGCCGAACCAGTAGCCGAGGCGCATCACCTCCAGCCACCCCGCCCCGGTGCCCCCCGGCGTACCATCGTACCGGCGTACCGGCGTGCCGCCCGGCCCCCGGCCCATCCCCGGTGCGATGGCACGACGGTCCGATGGTACGGCTGCCGCCTCCTCGAGCATCCAGAGGAACGGCACCAGCGCGAGGAACGACGGGACGACGAGACTGAACGGCGGATAGGCGACGAAGAGAAGGGCGGCGGTGAGCGCTTCCGCCGGGAGGTGCCGTCGGGCGGGCAGCAGCGCCCGGAATCTCACAACTTCACTTCGCGCTGCTCGTCGGCCGACCGGTAGATGGCGTCGAGGACCTTGTGCACCTGGAGCTGGTCCTCGGGCGGCTCGGCGGTGACGTCGCCGCGCGCGGCGGCGAGGAAGTAGGCCCACTCCGACCGGTACGACGCGGCGAACGCGCTCTCGCGGCTCGCCGCGCCGGTGGGCGTGACGTCCACCGGGGTGCCGTGCAGCTCCTTGTAGACCCGCAGCGGCGAGATCGAGGCCGAGCCCTTCGTCCCCATCACGTCGAGCCAGGTGCGCTCCCCCTCGCCGACGTGGCGCCATGAGACGTCCACGAAGATGTCGGGGGGGCCGGCGCACTGGAGGAACACGGCGCCCGCCTCGTCCACCCCGCCGGCGCCCCGGCCGCGGTCGAGCCGCGCCGACACCCGCTCCACCGCCGGCGCCCCGGCGATCCAGAGGGCGAGGTCGAGCATCGGCAGGCCGAGGTCCACCATCGCCCCGCCCCCGGATTCCGCCTTGCGGGAGCGCCAGCCGAGCTGCTGCCGCGCCGCGCGGAACACGCTCCACCCCGCGCGGATGGCCGAGAGATCGCCCAGCTCCCCGCCCGTGAGGAAGCCGCGCACCGCCTGGACGTCGCTCCGGAACCGGAAGTTCATCGCCACGAGCAGCGTGCGCTTGTGCCGCTCGGCGGCCCGCAGGGCGCGCGTCACCCCCGCCGACGTCAAAGCGATGGGGCGCTCGACCAGGACGTGGGCGCCGGCCGCGAGGGCGCTGAGGACGTGCGGTTCGTGGAGGTGGTTCGGCGTGCAGATCGCCACCGCGTCCACCTTGCCGAACTCGAGCAGCTCCTCGATGTCCGTGAACCACCCGCCGATGCCGAAGCGCGCGGCCAGGGCCCGCGCCTTGGCGCCGTCGTTGTCGCAGATGGCCACGACGTTCACGCCCTTCAGCTTGCGGAGGACGGGCATGTGGGCGATCTGCGCGATCGCGCCGGCGCCGACGATGCCGACGCGCAACTCGGAGGTGGGGGTCACACCGGCCATCTCAGAACATCCGTTGCAGCTGGGTCCCCGGATAATAGGCCGCGAGGATGCGGTCGTAGCGCTGCCCGGCCCGCGACCGCCCCACCGCGCCCCACTGGCACATCCCCACGCCGTGACCGGCGCCCGCACCCGCGGCCACGAGCTTCACCAGGTCGTTCCCGCGCCGCTCCTCGTGGAGCTGGAACTGGTTCGACCGGAGCTGCCGGTCGGCGGCCGGGCGCAGCACATCCCGCGCCCGCCACCCCGGCACGGTGAACGTGCCGCTCGTCGTCTCGACGACCATCTCCTTCACCCGCCCCATCGGCGTCGTCTGCGTCACCCGCACATCGGTGACCCGGCCAAGGCCGGCCGCCGCGGCGCCCACCACCGCCGGCAGGGTCTGCGCCAGCACGGCGTTGAGGGCGGCGGCATCCCACTCCTCCCGCCACCGGAACTGGGGCGAGATGCTGCAATAATAGTCGTTCTTCCCGTTCCCGTAGCGATCCGACACCGCGCGAAGGTACGGCTGCCCCTGCTCGTTGCGGAAGACCTCCGACGCCGCCTCGGTGCTGTGGCCGCAGGTCGAGTGGAACAGCGCCTCGATCGGCTGACCGGCGTACGTCAGCACCTGCCCCGCCGTCTGGCGCGTCGCCTCCGTCACCTCGGGCTTCTCCGCCGCCACCCCGGGATACACCTGGTCGGCGTCGGTGGGGTACAGGTCGAAGCCCAGCGCCTCGCGCCGGCCACGATAGCGCACGGCGTAGGTCCGCGCCGCCACCGCCTGCGCCATCACCGCCTGGCGGTCCGAGGGCGCGCGGAAGCCCAGCTCCACCGCCGTCACCGACTGGACGTACCACTCGAGCGGCACCCGGTTCACGACCGTCACGCCGGTCGAGCCGCGCTGCACCAGCAGGCTCCCGCGGTAGCGCTGCCCCTCCACGACCACGAGGGCGTTCGGGTCCTCGGTCTGAACCGTCACCGGCGACGCCGTCACCACCGGCTCGTCGCGGTCGGGGCGGAGGAGGCGCACTCTCCCCGCCTCGGCGGGCTCGGCCCGCCACGTCACCCCGCCGTCCACCACCGCGATGATGTCGCCGCCCGCGGTCAGCACCCGGAACTGCCCCGCGGCGCTGAAGCTGCCGGAGGGGCGGTCCACCACGATCCCCACGCGCATCAGGGGTGCCTCGCGAAGCGCACCGGGCCCGGGCCCGCGCGCGCACGCCGCCGCCGCGAGCCCCAGCGTGGCGAGGACCGCAGCCCGCGGCGCCCCGCGCCTCACGAGCGCACCTCCGCCACCAAGTCGTAGTCGAGCGCCTCCACGACCTGCGCCCGGACGAACGTCCCCGGCGCGCTCGCCGTGCCGGCCGCGCGCAGGTAGGTGCAGCCGTCCACGTCGTCGGCCTGGAACGCCGTGCGGCCGGCGAGGGGCGCGGGACTCCCCGCGTCCGACGGCCCGTCCACCAGCACCAGGGCCTCGCGCCCCACCAGGCCCGCCAGGCGCTCCGCCGAGAGCGCGCGCTGCACCTCGAGCAGCTCCGCGAGCCGCTCCTCCTTCACCCGCGGCGGCACGTCGTCGGGGAGGAGCGCGCCGCTGGTCCCCTCCTGCGCCGAGTAGGCGAAGGCGCCGAGGCGGTCGAAGCGCATCTCGTCGGCGAACTCCAGCAGCTCCCGGAAGTCCGCGTCGGTCTCCCCCGGGAAGCCCACGAGCGCCGTGGTGCGGATGGCGATGCCCGGCACCGCGCGGCGGAGGTGCGCCACCTTGGCGCGGATGGTCGCCTGCCGCTCGGGGCGGCGCATCGCCGCGAGCATCCGGTCCGACGCGTGCTGGATGGGGATGTCGAGGTACGGCACGAGCCGCGGCTCCGCCGCCATCAGGTCCACCAGGTCCTGCGTGATCCCGGCGGAGTAGACGTAGAGCATCCGGTACCACGGCACCCGCGTGGCGTCGAGCAGGGCGCGCACCAGCTCGGGGAGGCGCGGGCCGCCGGGGACGTCCCGCCCGTAGTGGCCGAGGTCCTGCGCCACCAGGTTGATCTCGCGCGCGCCCTGGGCCTCGAGGAGCTGCGCCTCGCGGACCAGCGCGGCGAGGGGCCGCGAGCGGTGCTTCCCGCGCATCAGGGGGATGGCGCAGAAGGCGCAGGTGTGGTCGCACCCCTCGCTGATCTTGAGGTAGCGCACGTGCGGGGCGTCGCCGAGGAAGACCCGCTCGCCGGGGTGCAGCACCTCCGGCTCCGAGAGGAGGCCGTCGCGCGCCAGCGCGGGCACGAGGCCCGGCAGGTCCGCGAAGCCGTAGAAGTAGTCCACCTCCGGCAGCTCGCGGCGAAGCTCCTCGGGGTACCGCACCACCAGGCAGCCGACGGCGACGACCGCGCGGCAGCGCCCCTCCACCTTCATGCGCGCCGCCTGGAGGAGGGCGTCCACCGATTCCTTCTTGGCGGCGTCGATGAAGCCGCAGGTGTTCACGAGGATGACGTCGGCTTCGTCCAGCGCGCGCGTGACCTCCGCGCCGTGGCCGACGAAGTCCGCGACCAGGCGCTCGGAATCCACGGTCGCCTTGTCGCAACCCAGGGAGATGACGCCCAGTCTCACGATGGGGGGAAAACTAGCCGAGGAAGCTCTCGAGCGCGCGGGCCTTCGAGATGTGCCGGAGCCGCGAGAGCGCCTTCTCCTTGATCTGGCGGACGCGTTCCCGGGTGATGCCGAGGAGGCTGCCGATCTCCTCCAGGGTCATCGGCTCCTTGCCGTCGAGCCCGAAGTAGAGGCGGAGGATCTTCGCCTCGCGCTCCTTGAGCGTGCCGAGCACCCGCTCGATGCTCTCCGTCAGCGCGTGCTCGAAGGTCTCCTCGTCGGGCGTGGCGTTCTGCGTGTCCGGCAGGTAGTCGAGGAGCTTGTTGTCCTCGCCCGGCGTGAGGGGGGCGTCCAGCGAGAGGTGGCTCTGCGAGATGGAGAGGGTCTTCGCCACCTCCTCCTCGCTGATGTCCATCCCCTCGGCGATCTCCAGGGCGGTGGGCTCGCGCCCCAGTTCCTGGAGGAGGGCCGACGAGCGCTTCCCGATGCGGTGGAGCGTCCCCGCGCGGTTGAGCGGGACGCGGACGATGCGGCTCTGCTCGGCGAGCGCCTGGAGGATGGCCTGGCGGATCCACCACACCGCGTACGAGATGAACTTGATGCCCTTCGTCTCATCGAACTTGTGGGCGGCGCGGATGAGGCCGAGGTTGCCCTCGTTGATGAGGTCCGCGAGGGAGACGCCCTGGTTCTGGTACTTCTTGGCGACCGAGACGACGAACCGGAGATTGGAGCGGACGAGCTTGTCAAGCGCCTCCGCGTCCCTCTCGCGGATGGCCTTCGCGAGCCGGATCTCCTCGTCGCGGGGGATCAGCGGGTACTGGCTGATCTCGCGGAGGTACTGATCCAGCGAGCCTTCCTCCATCGACGCTTTGCGTACCGACGGCAGCTTGGGCATCCGATTCGCGGGAGAGAGGTGACGAGCGGTAGTCTACCCGGGGCCGTGCGAAGCGCGCAACGGGGGCCGGGCGCGTGGCGTGGTCTGGCAAGGTGAAGGACGCCGTTGCAGAATACGGCGCGGCACCGCGTGAACCGGACCGGCGCCCGTTGCAGAATCCGCCGCGGCTCCGGAGGGACCTGAGCCGCCGGGAGGCACCGTGCAGCGGCGGCCGCGCGTTCCCGCGCGGCGGGGCGGTGGCACGGGTCGTGCGTTGCGTGAACCAACAAGCCTGCGGACTCGGCCGGCGCGCGGCCGCTCCGCGCACCACCAAGACGGGGGCATCATCACGATCCCACCTGCCGGCCCGACGACGCCACGGCGCCACGCACTTCGCGCGGCGCGCACGGCGTGCGTCCTCGCGGCGCTCGTCGCGCTGGCGGGCGTGCGGCCGGCGCGCGCCCAGCAGTGGGTGTACGGCAGCAACGCCACCGGCATCTACCGGATCAACACCGCGACGGGCGCGGGCACGCTCATCTACTCGGGCGCGCCGTTCGCAGGATCCTACGTCGCCGGCCTCGCCCAGCGGCCCAGCGACGGGATGCTCTTCTTCCTCTACGGTAGTGCCGGCAACGACGCCGTCTACCGCTGGGACCCCGCCACGCCGGCCACCGCCCCGGTCCTCCTCGGCACGACCGGCGCGGGCGTGGGCTACATTCCGCGCCTCGCCTTCGACCTCAGCGGCAATCTGTGGGGCATCGACGTCACGACGACGAATCTCTACCCGATCAGCCAGACCACCGGGGCCGCCGGCACCGGCGTGGCGCTGACGGGTGGCCCCGCCGGCCAGACGGGAGGCGACATCGCCGTCCACCCGACCAGCGGCCTGATCTACATGCTGACCGGCACGGGGTCGCCCTACACGCTCTACACGGTCTCCACGGCGGGGGGCGCCCTTTCCACCGCCGGCACCGTCGCGCTGACGGTCGGCGCCCCGTCGGGAACCGCCTTCAACGCCGCCGGCACCTTGTTCATCGAGTCCTCCGCGTCGAACAACCTCTACACCGCAGGGCTTTCGGGGAACGTCACCGCTGCGCTGGTCGGCAACATGGGCGCCGCCCTCCAGGACCTCGCCTCGGTGCCCCTGGCCCCGCCCACCGTCACGAAGAGCTTCACACCGTCCACCCTCGGACGGACCGCTCCGTCCGTCCTCACCATCACCCTCACCAACCCGGCCCCGACCGCGCAGCGCGGCGCGGGCTTCACGGACACGTACCCGGGGAATGTCGTGAACACCGCCACCCCCAGCGGGGCCACCACCTGCACCGGGGGCACGGTCACGGCGGCAGCGGGCGGCACGAGCGTGGCGCTCTCGGGAGGCACCATCCCCGCCGGCGGCAGCTGCACCGTGACGGTGAACGTGACGAGCGCCACGGCGGGCAGCTACGTGAACACCCTCGCTGCCAGCGCCGTCGCGGCGGTGTTCGGCGGCAACGCGGCGGCGGCCACCGCGACGCTGACGGTGACCCCCCTCGCTGACCTCCAGGTGACGAAGACCGACAGCCTGACGAGTGTGATCCAGGGGAACACGCTGACCTACACCATCATCGCGCGGAACCTGGGCCCCGACAACGCCAACAACGCCACGGTGAGCGACGTCTTCCCCGCCGCGCTGAGCAGCGTCACCTGGACCTGCACCACCACGGTCGGCGCGAACTGCAACGGGGCAAGCGGCAGCGGCAACATCAACAACAAGACGGTCAACGTGAACTCCGGCTCCGCGGTCACCTTCCGCGCGACGGCCACGGCCTCGGGGGCCGCGGGGAACATCATCAACACCGCCAGCGCCAGCCCGCCGGCGGGCACGGCCGATCCGCCGGGCAACAGCACCGCGGCCGACACCACGCTGCTCGTCGTCTACGGCGTCTCGGTGACCCCCGACGGCGTCGACACGGTGCCGCGCCTGCCGAGCACCGCGACCCAGGGCAAGTACAGCTACAACTACACGCTCACGAACACGAGCAACTACCAGGAGAGCTTCGATCTCTCCGCGACGGCAGGCCCGGCCGGACTCTACGTCACGATCGATTCGATCACCGGTACCGGGGTGACGCGCGGCGCGCTGCCCGACAGCGCGCGCCTCGCGACGATCGGCGCGGGGGCCAACGCCATCATCTCGGTCTGGTACCGGACCGCCGCCGGGGCGGCGACCGGCGCCCTCGACACCGTGTACCTCCGGGGCCGCTCGCTGGTGCGGCCCGCCACCGCGCACGACTCGGGGTGGAGCTACACGCGCATCGTCCGGCCCTCGCTGGTGCTCGCGAAGATCGTGAACCCCGCGGGCACGGTCTCGCCCGGCACCGACCTGACGTACACCATCACCGCCACCAACGCGGGGACCGATCCCGCGGTGGGCGTGGTCGAGGTGGACTCGATCGCGCCGCAGGTCCGCTTCAAGGTGGGCAGCACCACCAGCGCGCTTCCCTCCGGTGTCACCGTCACGATCGCTTACTCCAGCGACGGCGGCGCCACGTGGGCCTACACGCCGGCCTCGGCCGGGTGCTCCGCGCCCGCCGGCTACGACGGGTGCGTCAACCGCCTCCGCTGGTCACTGCAGAACCCCCTCAGCAACGTGGCGCCGAACAACGTGGCGTCGGTGAGCTTCATCGCCCGCATCAAGTAGCAATACGCAGCACTGCGAGATGCATATTGCTGCCGCATAAGGCAAGCCTCACAAATCTGACTCATTCTATCGTACTTCTCTAACCAATTGTAAACAAATAGCTTAGGACGTGCCATCATCTCGGCACGCAAGTTGCTTCCCACGATACTGGTGTTCCGCTGTTGCAACGACCCAGCGGAGACCCAGAGCCGGCGAAGGTGTGCCGGCACACCCCAGTCCCTGTTCCAGGAGGAACGCATGAGAAGGCTCTTCACCCTGCTGGCGGCCGCCGTGAGTCTCGCGTCCGCGTGGGCCGCCGGCCCCGCGCGCGCGCAGGCGGCGCCGCCGCAGCCACTGGTGGTCACGGCGGAGAACCTCACGGCGCGCGCGACCGGACGAGCGAACGACGTCCTGCCGGGCGACACCGTGCGGTACCTGCTGCGGTTCACCAACACCCGCAGCGCCACGATCCGGAACGTGGTGTTCGACAATCCCGTGCCCAACGGGATGCGCTACCTCCTCGGCACGGCGGCCGCGGACCGGCAGAGCACGTCGGTGACGTATTCGATCGACGGGGGGAAGACCTACTCGGCGGAGCCCACGATGCAGCGCGTCGTGAACGGCCGTCGCGTCAGCGTCTCCGCCCCGGCGGAGCTGTACACGCACATCCGCTGGATGGTGCAGGGCGACCTGCTCCCCGGCGCCCGCGTCAGCGCCGAGTTCCGGGCGCAGCTCGCGACGCGTTCTCAGGACCAGCCCGTGCCGAATCGGCGCGGGGCGTAACCCGAACTCCTCAGGAGAAACGAGACAGCCATGAAGACCCACGCCTGGAGAATCGCACGGGTGCTGGTCCTCGCCGCCTTCGCAGCCTTCGCCGCGGTGCACGTGGCGCAGGCGCAGACGCCGGAAGGGACCATCATCACGAACACCGCCACCGCCTCCTTCACCGACGCGAACACCAACACGTACTCGAACGTGTCGGCGTCGGTGAGCATCACCGTCGGCTTCGCGCCCGGCGTCGACGTCACCGGGGTGGCCTCGGTGACCCCCGCCGCGCCGAGCACCGCCGACACGCTGACGTTCCCAATCCAGAACATCGGCAACGGCACGGACAGCCTGTCGCTCAGCGAGAACATCTCGGTAGCCGGCGTCATCACCGTGACGGGGTACCGCTACGGCTCCACCACCTACGCAACGCTGGCGCTGCTGAACGCCGCACTCTCCGGGGTCCCGGTCGCACAGAGCGCGTCGATCACGGTGAAGATCATCTACAACGTGAACGCCGGTGAGGGCGGCGTGGCCACGAACTACTCGCTGACCGCGGCGTCGCGGCGGCACCCGGCCACGACGGACGTGCAGGTCACGGCGATCAACCCCGTGCAGACGCGGGCGGTGGCGGTGACCCCCGACGGCGCGCAGAACCTCCAGCAGCTGCCCACGAACGGGGCCGCGGCGTACAGCTTCACGTACTCCGTGACCAACAACGGCAACGGGCCCGAGTCGTTCAATCTGCTGGCGTCCCACCCCGGCGCGGCGATCACCATCGTGACGGTGAACGGCGTCGCCGGCACCACCACGACCATCGGCCCGCTCGCGGCCGGCGCATCGCAGAACATCGCCGTGACGTACACGCTCGGGAGCGTGGCGGCCGGGACCAAGGACACCCTGGTGCTCAAGGCCACGGCGACCGGTGACGGCACCAAGTTCGACACCGGCTTCGCCGACCTCACGGTGGTGCGCCCGTCCCTGGCCATCACCAAGGCGGCGTACATGGACGACCAGTCCACCCTCATCTCCGGGACGGTGCTCCCCGGACAGTACGTCCAGTACAAGGTCACCGTGACGAACAATGGCCAGGCCGCGGCGACGAGCGTCTCCGTGAGCGACAACATCCCTTCGCAGGTGACCTACATCTCGAACACGAACGTCGGCGGCGCGTGGTCGAGCATCAACTACGCCGCCGGGACTGTGACGGCGACGCTGAGCGGGAGCCTGGCGCCCGCCGGGAGTGCCACCTTCTGGCTCCGCGTGCAAGTGAAGTAGCCGAGCCCCGGGACTGAAGGTGCTGATCAACGCTGGGTCGTGTCTGCGCAGGCCCCTCCGCGCCCTTCGGGTCGCGGCGGGGGTCTGCGCCGGCATTTTCGGCGCCGCCCCGCTCGCGCGGGCGCAGACGCCGATGGGCACCGTCATCTCCAACACCGCCCGAGCCACCTTCATCGGCGCCGGCGGCCAGCCGGACAGCACGTTCTCGCCCACGGTCACGGTGACCGTCGGGCAGCTGGCGGGCGTGGCCCTCGTGGCGCCGCAGAGCGACACCACCAACCCCGGCACCACCGTGGTGCTGGCGCACCTCCTCACCAACACCGGCAACGGCCCCGACCGCTTCACCCTGGCCGTCCTCGATGGGCTCGGCCGCACCGCGCACGCCTTCGTCGATGTGAACGGCGACGGCCTCCTGGACGCGGGCGACACCGCCGTGACCGCGCCCATCCCGCTCGCCATGCAGCAGTCGGTCCGCCTCCTCCTGGTCGTCGTCGTGCCGCCCGGCCGCACGCAGCGCGGCACCACCGACCCGGTGCTCGTGACGGCGACGAGCACCGCGGACCCCGCCAAGGCGGAGACCTTCACCGACCGGATCACCATCCGCGACGCCGGCATCGCCGTCTCGCTCGCGAAGAGTGTGGATCGCGCGAGCGCGACCACCGGCGACACCCTGACCTACACCCTGTCCTTCACCGCGACGGGCGCGAATGCCGCCGCCGGACTGGCGTTCACCGATCCGCTGCCGTCCGGCCTCACCTTCGTCCCGGGTTCGGTGCGCATCGGCGGCCAGGCGCCGTCCGGCACCGACACCGCCGCCTACGACGCGGCCACGCGCACCCTGCGCGTCGGCCTCGGCGACGTCACCGGCGGGACCACGGGGAGCGTCACCTTCCGGGCCGTGATGGGCGCGCTGGCCCAGGTGACGAACGTCGCGTCCGCGGCGTACGGCACGCCGCTCGGCCGCGACACCGTTGCCTCGTCCACGGTGACCACCGGCCTCGTGTTCCCCGACGTCCACGTCGCGAAGACGCTCCTCGGCCGGAGCACCGTGCAAGTGGGCGACACCATCACCTACCGCATCCAGGTCGACAACCGCTCCGCCGGCGTGCCGGTGTGGAGCCTCGTCGTGACCGACACCTTGCCGGCCGGCCTGGCCTTCGTCGCGGCCCGCCCGGCGGCCCAGGTGGACGGCCAGCTGGTGCGCTGGACGTTCGGCAGCCTCGGCACCAACAGCGACGCCGTCGTCGAGATCGACGCGCAGGTCACCCACAACACCGTCGACACCGTCCGCCTCACCAACATCGCCACGGCGTCCGCCACCAACGCCGCCGCGGTGGCTGCGTCCGCCGCCGCCATCACCGTGGTGAATCTCGGCGGGGCCACGCTGTCGCTGCAGAAGTCCGCCGGCGTGCTCGAGGCGGGGCTCGGCGAGACCGCGCCCTTCGCCCTCACGCTGCTGAACAGCGGACCCGTGCCGCTGCGCGACCTCAGGGTCTACGACCGCCTGCCGAGCCAGCTGCGCCTCGTGCCCGGGAGCGTCGCCGGCGCCGACTCCACCGTGGTGCGCGACACCGGCCTGGTGTTCTTCATCGCCGGCCCGCTTGCGCCCGGCGCCCGCACGGTCGTCCGCTACACCACCTCGATCGTGGCGGGCAGCCGCGACCTCCTCCTCAACACCGCGGTCGCGACGGCGTTCGGCGACGTCGCCCGCTCCGCCACGGCGACGGCCTTCGTCCGGGTGAGCGCCGCCTCCCCGATGGAGACCCGTGCCGCCATCGGCAAGGTGTGGGTGGACGAGAACGGCGACGGCGAGCAGCAGCCGGGCGAGCCCGGCGTGGCGGGCGTAGAGATCGTGACCCAGGACGGCGACGTCGTCACGACGGACGCCGAGGGCCGCTTCTCCTTCCGCAACCTCGCGACGGGCCGGCACGCCTTCCGCATGGACCTGGGCACCATCCCCGCGGACCTGCGCCCCGCGGCCGACGCCGAGGCGGATCTCGAGGTCCGCGACGGCGACGGCTGGACCACGCCGCGGGTCGTCTTCCGGCTGCTGCCCCGCTCCGGCCGGATCACCGCGGTGCGGGTCCCGCTGCCGTGGCGGTTCAGCGCACGCGCCGTCCACATGCCCCGCCCCGACACGACGGTCGCCGACACGGTGCCCTGCGCGAGCGGCGCGCGTCCGGCCGCCCCGGCGCCCGCGGCCCAGTCGCGCGTCGTGGTCCTCCGGGGCGTGAACTTCGCCACGGCCCGCGCGACGCTGCTGCCGGCCTCCCGGGCGGTGCTCGACCGCGCGGTCGCCCTGGTCCGCACCGTCCCCGGCGCGCGCGTCGAGATCGACGGCCACACCGACTCGGTCGGGAGCCGGACCGGCAACCTGCGCCTCTCGCTGGCGCGCGCCCGCGCGGTCGTGGCCTACCTCGCCCGGCACGGCGTGAGCGCGCGGCAGCTCTCCGCCGCGGGCTTCGGCTTCGGCCGCCCGATCGCCCCCAACGGCACCGCCGAGGGCCGCGCCCTCAACCGGCGCGTCGAGCTGCGCTTCCTCGAGCGGCCCGAGGCCGCCCCGGCCGCAGAGGTCGCGCGCGGCGCCGCCCCCGCCCCGGCGCCGGTCTGCACCGCGGAGCGGACGGTGCGGGACACGACCCGCCCGCTGGTCGCGTACGAGATCCGCATCGACAACCCGTACGACGTGCCGCTCCGCGGCGTGAGCGTCCGGTTCTCCCAGCCGCTCGACTCCGCCCGCGTCGCTCTCGCGGACAGCGGCCGCGCAGCCCGCGTGGGAGGGGACATCGAGGTCTCGGAGATCGCGGCACACGGGCACGCGGTCGTCACGGGCTGGTCGTCGCGCCGGGCGGACTCGGCCGAGGTCGAGATGCGGGGCCCCGACGCGTCGCGCGAGCGGCTCCACGCCGCCGTGGCCGCGGCGCCGCAGGCGACCATCGGCCGGGAGCTGCACCTCGTGCTCGACCACCTCCCCTCCCCCGACGCCCTCGACGCCGACGCGACGGCGGAACTACTGGTCGAGCCGCGCGCGGTGGGCTTCCCCGAGGTCACGCTGGCGCTGCCGAACGGGTGGCGCGTGGCCCCGGAAGCGGACTCCGCGCAGATCCTGGCCGCCGCGCAGGAGAGCCCGACCGCCAGCGGCCGCGGCAACGCGACGGTCAGCCTGACCGAACGGTCGGGGGCGGCGGCGCCGACGTCGGCCGGGAGCGCGGCCGGCAGATCCTGGAGCACGGCCTATCCGCGCGCCGCTGGCCCCGAGACGCTGCGCGACCGCAGCGGCCGCGACCTCCTGCTGTGGCGCGCCGCCAACCGCTGGTCCCCGTTCGCCGTGACCGTCGAGCCCGTGCGCGAGGTTGCGCCGCACGAGGACAGCCTGCGGGTAGATCCGCTGCGGACGGCGGGCGATCGCGCGGCGGAGCGGCGCCACAGCTTCGTCGCGGGACCCGGCGTCGAGCTCTTCGCCCCGACGGACGGCACGGTCCTCCCGAGCGACCGCCTGTGGATCGGCGTGCGCGGCGAGGCCGGCCGCCCGGTGACGCTGTTCGACGGCGACTCCGCCATCGCCGAGACGCAGCTGCGCGGCGACGGCGTCCAGGACTTCGTCAACGTGCGGCTCGCGGCCGGCCCGCACCGCCTTCGCGTGCGGATGGCCAACACGTGGGGCCAGGAGCGCTGGGACAGCGCCGCGGTGCACGTGTCGGGCCGGCCCGCCTCGATCCGGACCGCCGACAGCACGCTCCAGCTCGTGGCCGACGGCCAGACGCTGGTGGACGTGCGCGCGCAGGTCCTCGACCACTGGGGCGTCCCCGTGGCGACCCGCCCGATGGTCACCGTGGCGGCGGACCACGCCACGCCGGACGCGGTCGACGCCGACCCGTCGTCCGTGGGCCTGCAGATCCGCGCCGACGCCCGCGGCTGGATCCGCTTCGCGCTCCGCGCCAACCACGACGTCGGGACCGGAACGCTGCGCCTGACGTCGGACAGCGCGACCCGTATGGTGCCCCTCGAGCTGCTCCCGGCGATCCGGCCGCTGATGGTGACGGGCGTCGGCCGCGTGGGCGTCGGCGCGAGTCCGGAGAGCTTCGGCGCGATCACGGCCCGGGGCCGCCTCGACGACCGGACCAGCATCGTCCTCAGCTACGACACGCGGCGCCTCGACGCGGGGCGGAACGCATTCGGCCGCGTGTCCGATCCGCTCGACCAGGCCCAGTACCCCATCCTCGGCGACGCGGGGCAGGTGCGCACCCTCGGCGCGTCGAGCACCGCCTTCTCGGCGCGAATCGAGCGGGGCCTGGACTGGCTGGCTGCCGGGGACATCCTGACCTCAGGGTTCGATCGCGAGCTGTCGCTGACCGACTACCGCCGGGCCCTGACGGGCGTCGCCGCTCGCGTGACCACGGGGGCGGTGGTCTGGCACGCCTTCGGCAGCTCGACGAGCCAGACGCTCGGTCAGACGGAGCTGCGGGGCGCCGGCACGTCGGGTCCCTACCAGCTCGATCTCCACATGCACCCGGGCACAGAGCGCGTGGTGGTGGAGACGCGGGCGATCGAGAACCCACTCCGCGTCCTGGGGCGCGAGGTCCTGGTCCGCGACGTGGACTACCAGGTGGACTACCCGAGCGGCATGCTGCTTCTCAAGCGTCCGGTCCCCGCCGCCGACGTCTACGGCAACCCCCTCTTCATCGTCGCCACGTTCGAGGCCGACGGTGGCGGGCCGACGAGCGCCGTCTGGGGCATGCGGGCGTCGGTGGACGCGCTGCGGCTCGCCGGCCGGCGCGGCGTGGCCGACTCGGTCCGGTTCGGCGCCACCGTGATCCACGACGGCGCGGAGGGGAACGGCTACGGGCTGACCGGCCTGGACACGCGCATCCTGCACGGCGGGCTGGACCTGCGCGCCGAGATCGCGTTCGCCCACTCCCGCGACTCGAGCGGCACCGCCGTGTCGCTCGTCGGCGGCTTCCGCCCCGCGAAGGGCGTCGACCTCTCCCTGCGCTGGACGAGCATCGGGGCGGAGTTCCACAATCCCTCCGACCTCACCCTCCAGCCCGGCAGCCAGGAACTCCTGCTCTCGGCCCACGTCGTGACGTCCATGGCCGACCTCCGGCTCGAGCACTCGCAGCAGTGGTTCGGCGCCGAGGGCGTGAGCCGCGCGCAGACCCGCGGCATCGCCAGCCGCGGCCTCGCCCCCCACCTCACGCTGGAGGCCAGCGCCATCGCCAACAGCGGCACCGGGGGCGGGATCGCGACGACGGCGACCCAGGGAGGCGACCTGAAGGTCACGTGGCGCCCGCGCTCCGCCATCCAGATGTGGACCGAAGCGCGCCACCAGTTCGGCCAGGCCTCGGCGGCTCTCCCGGACTTCGCGGGCGTCGGCGCGAGCCTGCGGCTGTGGCAGGGGATGTCGCTGGAAGCCGTGCACCGCCGGGTGTTCCTCCCCGACGCGGCCGACTACAGCGTGAAGATCGG